>Ga0209394_1000542_pt1 | contig 29235 bp, 27 predicted proteins | sample JNZ201metaG_FD_184122 | JGI IMG/M metagenome (GOLD analysis project Ga0209394, IMG submission 184122) | Hot spring microbial communities from Jinze hot spring, China to study Microbial Dark Matter (Phase II) - JNZ 20120812A (SPAdes) (version 3) ... | reverse complement strand
GATCTCGCCCAGTTATACAATTTTTCCTCAATATTCTTTGGGAATCTATTTCCAACTACGTACATTTCTTCAACTTCTATTTTAACTTCTTTAACGACCTCCTTGATTCTTTCAGCAGTCTTAAAGCCCATAATTGAAGGATCGACAACTACGATCATTGTATTAACATGTCTATCAGTCCTCCTACTTATATGCTCTAGGCCTGCCTCCATGTCCATCAGTATGACGTCGTAGTTTCTGCTAAGCTTACTTAACACTTTTGTTAATATTGCATTGACGTAGCAATAGCAGCCCTCACCCTCTCCTCTCCCCATTGCAATAAAGTCATAGCCATTTACTTCAACAATAGCTTCATACACTAAGCCTTCTAGGTAGACATCCTTTCTATATCCAACTGCTATTTTGGAGTCATCAACTTTATACCTAAATTCTTCAACAATATCTCCAATAGTTCTATATAGCGTTAAGCCTAATGCTTCTGGAAGATTTGTAGCAGGATCAGCGTCAACAACAAGCGTTTTATCCACATAGTTTGCTTCTAACAATGTCTTGAGCAAGAGAGCAGTAAGAGTAGTTTTTCCAGAACCACCCTTCCCAGATATAGAAGCTATGAAAGGCCTCTTCATAATATCACGTAAGCTACTTTAGTATATTGCTAGAGTCTTTTAATTCTTCTGCTGGCTTCCCACCATGTGGGAAATAACTCCTTTTTACCAGGCATTACGAAGCCTGAGAGGTATTCATCCATGAAGTCGGCATCACTCATAAGATCTATTGATGAAAGCAGCCCTGCAATTCTTTCAGCCTCCTCCCTATACTTCCTGGATACTAAAGCTAAGTAAGCTCCCGCTAAAGACCCGTTTCCAATGTATACTACTTCTGCTTTTGGAAACTCGGGTATCATGCCTATAGCTATAGCACTACTGATGTTGAGGTACTTGCCGAATGCTCCACATACATATACTTTAGATACATCGTATACACTGAGCTTCATTTTCTTCAATAGAATTGAAATAGCTGCACATGCAGCAGACTTAGAATCTATTAAGTTAGCTATATCCTTCTCCGTTATAACTATATCTCTGCCAGTATCACTCTCTTCTGCAGGCACAACGATGTATTCATATCCTTCAGAGCCCATCCTTATGTATGGAGACTTTATGTCCTTATCGAACTTACCAAGCGGGTCTACAACTCCATGCCTGAATAGTTCAGCCAGAAGATCTATGTAACCAGATCCACATATCCCCCTGGGCTTAACTCCCCCTATAATGCTGTAGCTAGGCTTAAGAGTCTGTCGATCTATTTTTACACTTTCAATAGCTCCCTCAATAGCTCTTATACCACACTTCAACCCCCAGCCTTCGAAAGCAGGTCCCGCTGCACCCGTTGTACCTATAAACCAGTTCCTGCACCCTAATACAACTTCAATGTTTGTTCCAATATCTATTAAAAGCGATGGATCGTTTGAGAAGCTCATTCCAGAGGCTATGATGTCTCCAATGACGTCGCCTCCGAGAAAGCGGCCGCTGCATGGAAGTACATATACATTGGCACGTTCATTAATGTTTAAGCCTAGTTCACGAGCGTCAAGTACGTATGGTTCTCTAGGTACATCCACACGCTCCTTAAATGATTTAATTAATTGATATGGATTTAAGCCTACGAATAAGTAAGTCATAACAGTGTTTCCAGCAGCAGAGACTTCATAAATTTCACTTGCTCTTACACCGTGTTTTTTAGTGAAAGTTGCTACAATACTGTTTACAGTGTCTACAACAGCTTTCTGAAGCTCCCTCAACCCCTCAGCTCTATCCATAACGTGCGCTATTCTAGAGACTAAGTCTTCTCCATAAATTAACTGCTTATTGAACTCCGATCCTACGTCAATTATCTTACCACTTGTAATATCAACTAAAGCTACAACAATTTTAGTTGTCCCTACATCTATCGCAAGTCCATACAACTTATCCCTAGAGTCACCTGGATCTACGTCAATTAATTTCGGCTTCCTGTAGTTATTTAATGTGAGTGTAGCTCCATCTACGAGGAGTTCTTCAAAGCGCTCAACTATTTTCCTCTCTAAACACTGTTCTACAGCTATACCTCTATTCTTTAGGAAAATGTAAAGATCTTTCGCTTTCCTACTATCTACATAGATTTTATAAGTATATGGCTCTAGAGATACTTTAGGTATTAGAGCTTCAGTCAATAGCTTTGCGCTTCCAAACCTGCTTTCAGGCGGTATGAATACCTCGCAATCCTCAGTGAGTTTAGTTAAGCATGCCAATACACAGCCTTGCTTAACTTCGTCTTCAGTTAGCAAACCCCTTTCCTTACCCTTATGAATGACCTCTACACTGCCCTTGACAATGATTACCTTACATTTACCGCAGTTTCCACGGCCTCCACAGACGCTTCTAATACCTATGCCAGCCTTTAATGCTGCTTCAAGAATTGTAGCTCCATGGGGAGCAGCGGCCCTTATTCCATATGGTTGAAAAACTATTTCTACCATTATGCCCACGCTAATGCAATAAACGTAGTCAGCTTCTACCCATAAGTTCCTCAATCTTCTCTGGAACCCAGTGCTTCTGCATAAACCCAGGTATATCCCTGGAGTCCATGGGGCCAACCATTACTCTCCAGCCAGTTGCATCCTCAATATCTCCCGACAGTCTAGCTGCTCTCCCAGGTATTATCAGTATTTTATGCTTGACTTTCCCATCAATGCCGTAGGCTTTAATGGCTTCCGCTATTTTTTCAGCAGTAAGCTTTCTTCCAGGTACAGCTGCTTCAATAGCTATGCCCTCTGTATCTATTACTAGTAGGTATGAATCTATTCTCGCTTTCTCAATATCGCTGGAGACAATGCTGTATGTGAGAGCGTAATTGCCTGTTATAAATACTGGCGACATCTCGTTTGGCTGCCCAATAATTCTAAGGCCTGGTTCAACAGCTACTGGTATCCTAGGATCAGTATATAAATTGAACCTCCATAGAACTAGGGGGAGGAGAACCCAGCCATCTATAGAGTGTAGAATCGCTATGTCTGCATACCTAGTCACAAGCGTTATTGCCATGATGGACTCCCACCAAGCCTTTGCTTTTGCATCGCCCTTAATGCTAGTCCAAACAGATATAGGTGTTGCTACAAGTGGGTATGCAGCGTACTTAAAGCCCTGTTCAACAGCCTTGTACCTTAAGTGAGTGAAGGCCTTTATTGTATACGCTAACCCACCTTTACCTATAAAACACCCAGGATCTAGTGCTAAGTCACTAATTCCAACACTGTCAGAGAGAGTCTTAGCTAGGGATACTAACATATCTAGATCTCCAGGCGATGACACAGCTAATGCTGTCTCAAATTTCCTCGCAAGTTCTCCCATCTCCCTCCAGTTATCCTTAGTAGCAGCATATATTAGCGGCCTATAGTCTGGGCTGAGGACTCTGAGTCCAGCCTCTACAATTCTTGGATTAAGCGAGCATAGTACTATGGGGAGGGAGCTGTTTTCAGTAACTATTTTTACAGCTCTTGCAAAGGCCTCTGGATCTCCAGCAACAGATCTCACTGCTATGAGATCTAGTGTTAGCTTCCTTCCAATATATTCATAGGAGAAGCCTTCAATAGCTTTAACCTTATTAATTATTTCATCCCTACTCATAGAGTCATCTACGTCTATAGCTATAGCTGTTGGATTTATGTACTTCAACTCGTGTCTATGAAGAACGTACTCACCCCCTATTTTAATAACACCTCTAGGACCTCTTAAAACAACTTCCTTAACTAATGGAGATACGAGCTCCTTTAACTTCTGATAGCTTTGCCTATACTTAGGGTCTTCAACTATTGGTGGACATTGCTCAGCTGATGCCTCTAGATTAACGAGCTTTACTGCAAACGCCATGCAGTTAGCTTCACCACATTTACCACAGTTTGTCTTAGGGAGTAGACCGTATAGATCTACTGGGCTTGGAGCTCTCCAAGGCAACTTAAGTCACCTATAGTTTTGCTGAAACCCATTCTAAAGCTCCATCAATTGATGGATTTGGCTCCGTAAACAAGTAGTCCCTAATATCCTTTAGAACTCCCATACTCGTTGGGTGTAGAAGCATGAAGTAATCAGCTCCCGTCAATAGACATATTATGCACGTCAATGTCTCCCATAGAGGTCCTCTAATTTCTCTAGGACCCCAATATGGATCCATGGATATCCAAGCTTCTCTAGCGCTCCATGCATTAGCTGCCCCTACATTGAATGGATGCTGCAGTTCTACGTCGCCTATTAATGCAGCAAGCCTAGCTCTCTCATTTACTGTAAAGCCGTACTCAATTCCATACCCTATGCCCGCTATGTTTAGATCAAGCATTATCCTATCTCTAGGTATCCAGTCGTAGACTTTTCTATTAATTTCCCTAGCCTTATCTAAATCCATGGGTGCAAAGTTTATTACAACGGCATCCTTCTTAGATAGGTACTGGCATATGTCCTTAAGATCCATGTCTAGGTTTAAGCTATTTAAAACAACTCTCTCTCCTTCAGCTACATCTACAACCTTTTTAAATACTTCAACATCCTTCTTTGGATTGCCGCTGCCTCCAACAACTATAGGGACTTTCACTTGCTGCAGAAGGTCCTCTATGAGTTTAGCTGACTCTGATGCAGGTGTATCTTTTATTGTTGGATCAGTGCTTATAAGATGAACGTCTATTGCTTCAGCACCAAACTTATTAACCCACACTCTAGCCCATTCAATAGGGTTATCAAGAGCGTCGCCAAATACGTCTCTAACAGCCTTCGGCAGAGGTATCCTCATATCAAAAATATCTCCGCCAAATGCAGGTAAGTGCGGAGCTGGTTCAAGACCTGTAATATAGAAGTACGGCGGCAGATTCTCACCGCCTAAAACTATTGACTTATCCCTCGTACCCCCCTCTGCTTTCGTAGCCCCCATTCTTACTTCAACAACTCTCCCCGGGAACTCTAGTTTTACTTCCTCAAAAGTTACTTTAGCTAGTTCTACAAGCCTTCTTTCAATTCTTTCAGTAACTGGTGCAATAGCTTTTGCAACTATGGGTTGTAGAATTATTTCAAGTTCATCAACTTCTATCTCTACGTCATGGAGTTCAACAACTCCTTTACTGAGGGCCTCCGAGATCTTCGCTATAAGGTCCTCGAAAGCCGACGGCTTATTCCCTCCATTCTTCCCCGTCTCCGAATTCATGTATCATAACCTCTACTTCTTTTCTTCAACTCTCTTTAGAATTATTCGTTCAGCCCTAATCCTGACGTTCTTTAATATAACTCTAAATCCACCTATTGTAGCTGGAACTGCTGGCAATGTAAGTTCTGTTACACGCTCTGCTTCTCCTTCAGCCTCCACAGGCTTTAACGACTCACCAGCTTTTGCTGGTGTAGGTACTGGTGCTGTTGGCACTGCAATCTTTTGTGCTAATGGATGACCTCTTTCAATAAGGAACTTCTGTAGCTCCTCAATGCTTGCAGCCTCATTTTCTGTTGCAATTTTATCTCTGAGATCCAGCGGTATTGCATCAAGAACTCTTTGCTTAAGCTCTGAAGTGATCCATACAATGCGGCTCCAGCCTCCATCAGCTTGCAAAAACTTCCTACTCCTCATGTACACTACTCCTAGTCCATGGAATCCAGCCAGCTGCTTACCGCCGCTTGCGGCATCAGCAATGTCGCCGAACTTGAGGCCTATGGGTGTAGGGCCTGCATACCCTCTATGCACTATCCCCAAGCCATCAACTTCAGGTATGTAGAAAGCTACGCATTCAAAGCATCCGCATGACGTATGAGGACTATCAAACGCTGTATATAGACATACACGTTGTATTGCATTGCCACTCGCCTTCTTTACAGCTTCATTAACGTATTCATACTCGCCCTTTATAGGGTCCAGCAATTTACCCTTAGGTATAGGGAATATAGGGCCCTTTGGATCAATTTTAACGGCTACACGAGCATCAAGCCACGTTATAGCTCCACAGTTAGCTGATCTTTCGGGAGTTATTACACAGACGTGCGTTGGTGCAAAAGATTGACAAAGCTTGCATCCATAGAATTCATCAACTTCCTCATCCCTGAGGCCCAAGATCCTTGAATCCCTAATTTCATATACTTTAAGTGCTTGTTCGTAAAGCTGCTCAACAACTCTAGGCTCTGTTATAAATGTCACTTGCATTTTCTCAATAACGGGGAAAGCGGCTTTATACAATCTATAGAGAGTAGTCCCTATGTACTTAAATGACGTTAAGCCCTTTTTAACAGATCTCTTGCTTATCCTCAGCCATATATCATACCTCTGATTTAAATGCATGCAGCCCTCATTGTAGTTCCAGAACTCGTGAATTCTTCTTTCAAGCACTCCCTCTGCTTCCCGCTCTACATCTCTGCCGGCAACCTCTATTAATACTGCAAAGGGGTAGCTCCCGCCCTCCTCTAATTCACTTAAGTCTCTGCCTATAACTATTAACTTGCCATCCTCTACTTCATCTACTCCTCTAACTATTAGGAGTTCAAACTTATGCTTATTCTTTGGCCCACCTAGTTCTACGTACATGTCATCTTTTCTAACTCTCTGCCCCTCATACTGAGGACCAACGTCAACTGGTATGTCGGCAAACACACTCTTCTCTGGCGTTGGAGGTACAGTGAACTCTCTTACAGGTATGTCATCCGGCACTTCAATGGGAGTTAAGATGCTGAGCCTTACCTTCATGAATGACACCTACGTCTTTAGGACTTCAATAAGAGCCAATAAGTTTTTATGCCATAGAGGAATAGGCAGGGACGGCATAGTCCATGTAGCATTCGGATGCCCGTAGGGTTCTAGCGACAGCGTATTTAAATGTCTATACGCATAGTGCTTTAAGTAGTTAAGTAGGAGCCATTCATAGTGGTATTGGAAGCCCATGAACATAGCTAGATCGTAATCCATATTCTTAGCAAGCTTCTGCACAGCCTTCATTGGAAACTCTACTCTATACCTCTTAAACCCCATTGAATCAAGCCTTTGTACAATGTCGCTATTTGATGTAGTTAAGTCAGCCTTTACAGCATTAGCTATATCGACGGCTGCAGCAACTATATCACTATTAACTACTCTCTCAAGCCTATATAGTTCAGAGCCCAGCAGTATCACTGGCTTCTTATGTTGCTTAATCTTACCTCCAAGTACCTTAACGTCTGTAATCACTGTTGCCTTAACTGGCTGAGGTATTTCACCCTTAAGCCAATACTCTAAACTCATTGCTTCACCACCTTAAGCCTCTTTTCAACAACTTCCTCGAGAAGAGTTGGATCTGATATCGATGGCTTCTCCCTCCAATTAACGTCCCTTAGGAATCTCATTACTTCATCCTTATACGTTATAGGTATATCCGACTCAGTTCTTATAAGTAAGTGGAGGTCTTGGGGAAGCTTATCATATCCATAGAACTTCTTATAGAGTGAAATGTAGTTCGTCAACTTTATAGCCCTGCCTTGAGGAGTGTCAGCCGGCCTTATGCACAGCTTTGCAGCCATAATCATGGCTTCCTCCCTGCTTTCAGCTGCATAGAATAAGTGCTCAGGAGCAGGGCCTCCATAGACTTTTTCACCTGTTTTAGCATCATAAACATACCAAGACTCATCCCTCTCGCTGTCTCCTAACAACATCCTCCTATACTTCATGCCATGCGGCCCCACAATTACTGGAACGCCTAAGCGCCAAAAACCAGCTGCTATAGCAGCTGCCTTCTGACTCATGGCGCCCCAAGCTATGCCTACAGCTCCTATTCTATTAAGTATGTAATCTGCTACCTCCATGTAATTCGCTCTTAATGGAAGTCTTGCAAATATATTAGCTATCTTTATAACAGCTCCAGCTATATGTGAGTTCGCTACGCAAGAACCTACGTTAACTAAGCCTCCAGGCGTAAACTCACCTGTAAACTCTTCATAAGGAGTCTTCCCCTCATCATTTCTATACATAGCTATTGCCATAGCTGAGCACCCGGATGCTACAACAATGTACCTCCTGGATGCAAATTCCCTAGCCATTACTGGAACATCTATTGCGCCTTCATGCCAGTTAGCGCATCCAACAAAGGCTATGACTCCAGGTATAACGCCTAAAACTATGTCTCTACCAACAGCTCTAATCTCTGTATCCTGTATAGGGCCTCTGCCAGCCCTTATCTTAAACAATTCACTGCCCCTCTTCCCCCATGCCGCCTTCAAGATCAAGTTCAGTACCGGTATTTGCCTAGGGCAGGCATATTCACATCTATTGCATGCAAAGCACTTTTCGTAAATATCGGCTAATCCAGTTGCATCCCCTCTTGAAGCTCTATCCATGGCGTGCGATATTGGTAGATTCTGTGGACAAGCTCTTTCGCACTCCCTGCACTTCACGCACTTTTTAGCGTATTCAACGATGTCTTCAAGAGGTAGCTGAGCCTTTAATTTAAGCCTAGTTGGAGCTAGCTTTAAAGCTGCTTTTACAGCAACTTCAGCTGCTTTATCGTGATCGAGTATTAAGGCGCCCGGTATTCTGCCGCTGAGCAGTTCTTCAACAACTTCCTCTGGACTCTCATTGGATTTCTCAGGGAGTCCATGACATGCCTTATCCGTTGTAGCTATAACTACAGCACCTATCCTCCTAGCCTCCTCAACAACGTTTGTATATATGCATTGCTCATCTATGACAATTACGTCAGGTACGCCTGTTCTAATGAACCTCAGCTGCCAGGACATAGGTCCAACGATCTTCGCTTTCCCCTTCTCATACCTAGTGATTTCGTGCGCTGTACAACAGAGTCCGCATACTTCAACTTCATCTCTAATCCCCATTCTCTCCAAGTAATCTACTATTGCACCTGCAGGAATGACATTGTGCCCTATAACGAGTATCACTGGCTTTGATGCTTCAATAACTCCTAAGCCCAGGTCTACGAGAGGAGACTCTGGATCTGCTTTAGGAAAACCTAGTGTCGTCACTTGTATAGCGTCTGCGACTTCGAGAGCCACGTGATCTAGCATTCCTAAGTGAAATACTTTGGATTCATAGTCTATCCAACTGCCCTCTTGACCTGTGTGAACTGAGGCAAGTGTTTGAACAATTTGTCTCTCAACGTAGTCTAATACGATCTCTAGGTCGCCTAGAGTCCTAGGCTTAACTCCTGTAACAAGCCTAGTTATAGGCATTTCAACATGTACTTGCGATCCTAAGTCTATAGGGTGATCTCTGCCGAATCTCTTTACTAACTTTTCAAATAATTCCCTAGCATGACTTGCATGTGTTGAAGCTCCAATAGAGCAAACAAGCGTGACCAGCCTAGACTGTTGATCTGAGAGTCCTAAGCCGCATGAACCTCTCTTATCTCTAGATAAATCGCATTTACCATATGTGCAGAAACAGCATAAGTCGCAAAACGGTAGGTAAAGAGGTCTATATCTACTTAGCAAAACATGATCCCACTTCCTTAGAGTCGCTATAGATGGAAATGGCGTAAGTCCCTGGGGCTCCTCCCATTCCTCAATAACGTAGCCTATGCTTACATCAAGCCCCTTTATTTCAGATGATGGAGTTTTAATCTCCTCTATCCTTATTTTAAACTTGCTATATGGAATAGACAATAGTTGCCACCAATTAATTTCTCCAAGCTCAATTCAACTTAGGGCTTCCTAAAAAATCTATAGCCATATAAAATTTACTCTGAATAAACTCAGGGAATCGATGAAATGTCTCAAAGGAACCCTCTCTGAAGGGCGGGAGAGTGGGGTCAGTTAATAAATGCCTCTATGTATTTCTTTAACTCACTTATGTATTGAACGGCTTTAGATTTTGGTGCATAATCAATTAATGAAACGCCTTTCCTATCTGCTTCAATAACTGATGTATCATATGGTATAACTCCTGCTATTTCCACTCCCTCTAAAGCTTTCCTTACTATTCCTACGTCATCTTCATTAAACACTTTATTGATAACTACGGTAAACCTCTTTACGTCAAGGTCTTTAGATAGCTTATGCATTTGAAGCATAACGTCAATAGCCTTTACACTTGGTTCAGTTACACACAACATGAGGTCCACTCCTCGAGCCGTTCCTCTACTCATATGCTCTAACCCTGCAACCATGTCGAGTATAACGATATCCCTTCTACCTAAGATTAAATGGGATAGAAGTGCCCTTAGAAATGCATACTCAGGGCACAGACACCTTGTGCCCCCCTTCTTTACAGCCCCGAGTTTAAGTAGTCTAACGCCGTCGGGGCCTTTAATGCTAAACCTGTCTACAACGTCATCGACTTTAGGGTTCATTAAGTATAATCCATTAGGCCTCAGCGTTCTTGACTTGATGAATTCTTCGTAGTCAAATAGAACCGGCGCGCTGTTAGCTACATCTCTCGGTATTCCAATGGCTTGAGCTAGGTTAAGGCTTGGATCAGCGTCTACAGCTATAACGCTATAGCCATCTCTGCTTAAGAGCCTTGCAATGCATGCTGCAATAGTTGTCTTACCTACGCCTCCCTTGCCTACAACAGCTATCTTCATTAACTCCCCTCAGTATAGCTTTGTAAGCTGATTGCAGCATCAGTTAAGCTTCTTTAAGACAGCTCTATGACCTATGAAGTCTATGTACTCTAATACAACATTCGTTAATACATACTTATTGCCAGCTATATCGATGAGAACTACTCCCCCCTCTTCAAACATCATTGTAGCTATATCTCTTGCATAAAGTTTCTCAGAATCGCCTTCCCTTACGTATACAACTGATTCACACATGTTCTCACTAATGCCTTAGTTACTCCTTAAATGCATATAAAGCTTTTTATAAAATCACTTGGAAACAATATTGGCTTGAACAAACTAGGTTTTAAATGCATAAAGGGTTAAAACTATGTTGTGAGCTGTAGATGCGTCAGCTTCTGAAAGGTGCTCTTGCAGCAGGACTTAAGTACTCCTTCTCTTCTTTACTTCATTCCTTAAGTGGCTTGCTAAGTTGTATACTCCTTCAGCTCTCTCGAGAAATCCTGCTTGAACAAGCTCTGATAAAGCTTTAGAAATGCTTCTTTCAATAATAGCGTCATCTACTTCACTCACTATTTCACGGTTCTTGGATGACTTAACTAACTCCCTTAACTCTATTATTGCAATTAATTCTCCAACACTGATGTTCTTAATGAAGTACTCCATGATTAACCTGTGGAGTTTAGAAAGGCTTTCAATATCTCTTAAGCTAGGCTTCCCCTCATGCTCCAATAGAATCCCCAGCCTAGTAATACCACGTATCTAAGTACTTGTGTTCAGATACCATGTATTTCCCCGGTTCCTTAAAAGCTCTGCAGAAGCTGTTGAATGGACACTTAGAGCACTCAGGTTCACGCTCTCTAGTACATATTGTTCTACCAGTGTTCCAGAGATAGTCATCGATTAAGCCTACGTCAATTTTAGATTCAAGGGCTACTAACTTGTATGCTTGCCTTACGGCAAGTCTCAGCAAAGTGTCTTCTGCTTGTGTGACTTCTTCACTTAAATAGATTTTTCTCCAAAGATCTCCTTGAACATCTACTAAGCCTGTTCTATAAGCTATTCTAACTAAGTGGTTATCCACAGGGACCTCCATATTCTCAAGATCTATTGGTTTAAAGATCCCTCTAGCCTTAAGGAACTTCACTAGTAGAAAGGACTTTTTCTCAACAGGATCTTCGTAAGCTCTAAATACCCTTAAGTTATCAACGATCCCTGGTTTACTCAAAGTCCCCCTTATCCTCTCATTAGATGCCTTCAAGAATTCATTGAATGAGGAATTGTACAGCCTAACGATCTTGTATCCAAGATCTCTTAAGAGCGCGGTTCTCACTTCAGGATCAGGTACTTTAGCTTTATTAGTGTTGAATACTTTACAGAAATCACTTAATGTAATTAATGAAAGTCTTTGTGGAGAAAAGAATTCTGGGTCTTCAGAGAACTTCGCCATGGCAAGCCTGTATAAGAGGTCTGAGCCGTGATAGAGCTTTCCATGCAGTAGATCTTCATAAGGTCTTCCAGGCCTGCTAAGCCTATGATCTATGGAAACTAACGCCATAAAGTACATGCCTACAATCTCTACATCAGCTTCCTTAGGAGGGTAAAAGTCTTCATTAAATAAGTGCATTTTCTTAAGGAAAGCAGTGGTTTTAAGAACTTCCCCCATACTCCTTGCCTTACTGGTATCCAGCTTTACTTCCCAAGACATAGCCTCCCCCATCCCAACTCAGATTTACTTAAAGTAAGGTTGTGTCAGGCTTAAATAGATATCCTAATTACTCAGTACTTAGGATTTGGAATAAGTAATTTAAACTAAGAGAGGGATATGTTTAAAAGTGGGGGGAGTGAATTGAATAGGGGGGCAGGGGCCTATGGGGGTCATAGTAAAAGGGGGACACAGGTATGGAGAAGGGAGAAGGGCATTAGTGGTAGGAAGGCACTACTACGGTGAACTATACGAGTGTAACGCTGAAAAGCTCAGTAACGCAGACTACATTAGGGAAGTCATTATTAATGCTTCTAAAGTTGGAGGGTTTACATTACTCAGCGTAAACGCTTGGTATATAAGTCCTGGAGTAAGCGCTATTGGAATAGTCTTAGAGAGCCACATAGCTATACATACTTGGCCTGAGTATAAGTTTGCAACAGTTGATGTATATACGTGTGGAGATAGAGCAGACCCCCTACCGGCCTTTAGATACATAGTTGAAGCTTTAGAAGCTAAAAAATATACACTGAAATACAGTTCTAGGAACTTAGAGGAGCCATGACTTGCGCAATGGAGTTAGCATAGTTGGCGGCGGTGTAGCCGGCCTTAGCTTAGCTGCTCTACTAGGAAGAGATGTAGACGTAAAGCTATTTGAAGAACATAGAGTAGTTGGATACCCAAAGCACTGTACTGGAGTAATAAGTAGTGAGACTTTAAAACTATTTAAGGACATATTGTTTGAACCACCAACTCTAGCTAGCAGTAGGGAAGTAGAAATACATGCTGGCTCTAAAAGCATGTCAATAAACTTATCTAAAAACCCCATATACGTAGTCGATCGACAGTTATTTGAAGAAAAGCTCTTGGATAGCGCCTTAAATGCTGGTGCAGAAGTAGAATTAGGCGTAAGAGTAAGGAGCTTTAAAGCATCCCCTAATGGAGTAACGTTGATCGCTGGAAGCGCAGAGGAGTGCTTTAATTCAATAGTTATAGCTGAAGGAGCAGCTAGACGTCTATCAAGGAATTTAAAGTGCCCTGAAGGCGAAGTAATTTATGGAGTCAACTACTTAGTTAGAGTAGGAGAATGCATTGAGCCAAAAGTGCACGTATTCTTCACTAAGAGTACTCCAGGGCTCTTCGCTTGGTTTGTGCCTATTGGTAGTGAGGCAATAGTAGGTTATGGAGGTGGATTAATTCACAGAGATGAATTGCTTAGCTACGTAGTTAAATGCACTAATGTAAAACTGGGGGGAGTTATTGAAAGCTATGGAGGGTTAATCAATATAGCTAAGCCGTGCAGCCCAGTTCACTGTAATGGAAGAGTTTACTTAACTGGAGACTCAGCAGCATTGAATAAGCCGCTTACAGGCGGAGGACTACATGCTATAGCCATGCTTACACCAGCGTTAGCTAGCTCAATTAAGTCAAGTGAAAGCACTTCATTAATTAAAGTCTTCAAGGCATTTGAAAAAAGACATAGAGTTCAGTTAAATGCAAGGAGAGCTGTAATGGCTTTAGGCGGACTGCATGTTGGTGCAGAAGCCTTAGTAAGATCTCTTGAAGCGAGAAGCTTAATAGAAGCCCAGCATTTTGATCACCACGAGGAAGCAATATTGAGATCCATTAAACATCCCGTTAAAGCGCTGTCAATACTTCAACAGCTCTTAAGCGTAGTGCTTAGAGCAAGGCTTTAGATATCCATACTTTTGCAAGCCATAGGCATTGATCTTCGAAAGGTATAAATTACTTGGCCCAGAGATTCCTTTTCACTGCAGCAGGAGGTCTTCCAAGGCCATGATGAGTGCTAGCGTCCTTAGCTTAGTCTATAGATCTAAGTTAAAGGAGTATAATGATAGGTTGGCTGAATTAAAGGATCCTAAGGTGGTCTACGTAACAGATCTTGTTGCATGCAGCAACAAGAGGTTTTTCAGACTTCAGTTCCCTGAGCTTACGTTTAGATTTGAGCCCATACTCATACTTGGTGACTTAATTCATAAGGGTTTAGAGCTCTTTCTAACTAGTGAAGGCTACGAAGTTGAGAAAGAAGTTGAAGAGAAATACTCAGTAAAAGGCATGGACTACGTTCTTAAGGGGAGGATAGATGCATTTAATGCTAGGGACAGCGTCGTTATTGAAGTGAAGTTTTCAAGGACTTCTCAAGGAGTTCCCCACGAGCATCACGTCTTACAACTACAAATATACCTAAATTTACTTAAAGCTGAAAACGGCGCATTAATCTATGTTACTCCAGATAGAATTCTTGAATACCAAATTAAAAATCAGTCAATAGACGTTGAAGCCTTAATTAAGGAAACTGTTGAAAACATTGTTCACCCCAGGTGGAGTTGGGAGTGCAGATACTGCTACTTCAATAGAATGTGTCCATATAAAAAGGAGGAGGAATTAAGTAAGGACGCTACTTGAGTTCAATATACTTCTCCAGTTCTGAAGCAACATAGTTTAAGCCTAGCTTTGCAAGTGTGCCTTTAGTCGGCACACCCCTCTCATCCCAACCCCTATGATCATAGTATGCAGCGAGCATTCTACTATATCCCTCTAAGTCAAGCTTATGGCCGGCGTACGGCCCTTTGTTAAGCGGTTCTTCAAACCACCTAGCTGGAGGATAATCAGCTAATGCACTCCATCCACCTATTTCCCTAATCCACAGCGCTCTAATCAATGTATAAATCCTATCTGCTACAATATAAAGATCCTCTAAGCTGTAAGTAATGCCTGTGGCGTGTGTAAGCAACTTAGAGTAGTAGTCTAGACTCAGCCCTAGCTCAATCCACGGGAATCTACAGGTAGTTATAGATTCGAATATTCCTCCACGAATTCTCTGGAGTTCAATTAGCTTGGCTACCTTAGATTCGCTGTAGCTCATTCTATCACTTTTTACTTCATACGCTATTATCCATGCATCCTTGTGGTGAGCTCCTATAGGTGATGTACCGTAGGCTAAGGCCATTCCCGGAGCTGTATGGCAGTTGTATGCAGAGATCTCTAGGCCTTTAACGTGCATAGCCCACTTCTCAGAACCCCCCTTGAGTTTAAAGCTCATCCTCATAGTTCCTTCAGCGAGAAAATCTCCTAAGCCGCGTCTATAGGCTGTATCCTCAATTAATTGCTTGACTTCATTGAAGTCCCCCCACTCAACTTTATCACTTATAAGCCCCCTCTCGCTAGCCTCCATTATGAAGGCCAGGCAGTTCCCCATAGAGATAGTGTCTAGTCCATACATGTCGCAGAGCCTGTTTAAAACACCGACTTTCCTTAAGTCTCCTAAAAGTATGTTTGATCCAAGCATTGCAACGTTTTCATAGTCTAACTCACTCTTCTCTCCACCTTGGTCTAGGATTACGTTGCCGCACTGCATGTTGCAGTATGGACAGCCTCTTCTTTCAACCTTTATTTTCTCCATGAAGTCTCCACTTATTCCCTCGTATTCATCAAAAACTCCTTCCCTAAAGTTCATTGTTGGCAAAACGCTGTTCTTATGACTCCAGACTATTGTAGCCATAGTCCCCTGTCTAATCCAGAAATCATACCCTTCCTTTCTCAGCACATTCTCGTATGCTGCCTTAGCTACATCTAAGTACTTAGATTTATTAGCTAGTGAAGGCTCTTTGCTTCCCTTAACAACTATAGCCTTGAGCTTCTTGCTGCCCATTACTGCTCCTAGCCCGGGCCTGCCCCCGCTTCTACCCTTCATAGATACTACTGTTGCATATTTAACTAAGTTCTCTCCTCCTGGACCTATAATTAGTGTTCCAATCCCCCTCCCATGTTCCTTAATTAACTTGTCTTCAGTTGTAAAAGTATCTAGACCCCATAAATCTCTTGCATCAATGATTTCAACTCTCTCATCCTCAATGTATAAGTACACTGGCTTCTCAGACCGCCCTTCAATAACTACTGCGTCATAGCATGCTTTCCTAAGTTGTACACTAACCCAGGTGCCTATGCTTCCATCTCCATATCCGTGCGTTAAAGGGCTTTTAGATGCTATGACTACTTTGCCTGACGATGGACATGGCATTCCAGATAAAGGTCCTGTAGCTATAACTAACTTATTGTGTGGAGACAATGGATCTACTCCTGGGGGGAGCTCATCCCACAGTATCTTTGCTGCAAGACCCCGCCCTCCAATAAAGTTAGCTAGAGTAGTTAAGTCAACTGGAGAAAAGCTGTGCTTCATTTTAGTTAAGTTTACTCTAAGAATCCTTCCACACCATCCATGCATGTATTCACACCACGCCGTACTATAGTACAGTCAATGTAATAACTCTATTCATCAAAAGCTCTTAAACCTCTACACTAAGTACTGTGTACAAGCTCTTGCTAAAATGCTGCTTGATAGAGCTCTTGCCTACAGTGATAGAGAGCTTTGCAAAACATATGCGTTTAATGAAAGAGTTGAGGCTACTCACTTAAGGCTGAAGGGAATTAGAGTACGGCTTCAATCCTTGCTCATAACTCAATAATCCATGCTACGATCAATTAATAAATAGAAAACAGATCTGAAGAGCCCTCACACCCTTCAGAAAGGGCTGAGAGCCTTAAGTAAAAAGTACCTTTAATATTACTTCGTACATTGCCTGCCAGCAGACTATGTATACGTAGTTGTTTATTGCGTTAAACAGATCCTTCTAGTACTCTTGTTCGCATCTATTCCCATTAGTTAAGGACGTATCTGCATAGCCAACGATCTCACTAGTAGTGAGGAGCTCGCCATTGTAGTACACTACTACGTCTCCACTTATGTATCCATTTTAAGTTTAGTAGCATCGCAATTAGCTGCTGTCTTAAAGCTGTAGACATATTGCTAAGCAACGCCTACATTGAAGTAGTGTTAGCCGTAATTGTCAGAGTAAGCTGTATCTACATAGATTCATTCACCAGCATCTTCATCATGCCTGCGTAAATAGACAGCGACTCCGGAGACCTATTTATCACCTTCATCGTATGCTCCATTATAGTTGTTGCCCAAAAATACTATACCAGATATCGTAGCCTCAATCTCTTGATACACTGCTACAGTCTGACTCAAGCTCTGATCTGTTCGAATTAGAGTCTCAGTATTAGTGTAATTGCAAGACTCTATTTTCTCAGAGTCGTACTCAAAAGCTACATCGTAAGTTCAAGATCCACTATCGCCGTATACTAGTTAAAGCCATTAGTGTCTACACATTTACACAGCTGTATCCACATGTTGCGTCACTTATACTAGTCGTATCGCTTGGGTTTGGACTGAAGGGCATTCCAAGACGGCCGCTGTGATTAGTTATCGTAGCATTAGTAGTTACCTTAAACTCTATCTCGCTTCAGTAATCGCTATGGACGTCTACTTTATAGTAGTGCAGCAGGACTCGTTTAGATATAGAACTGGTTTCCCTAATACATCAGCGAGATAACCTTCGATTATTGTAATATCCCACCCACTTCCCCAGCCTTTATCCTCACCTTCCCCCATCCTTATCTTTAACATAGGCGTCTAGCCCAATCGTTAGGTTTTCGGCAAATACTTCCCCTCCACTCGTTGCACAGACATATCCTTCGATGTAGTATGATGATGCTGTTTTACTCATGGAGGCTATGCATTCTACGTAGCATTAGGATTGGACTGGCTTAAATACGTCTCTAAAGTACTTGCTTCCTTCTTATCTCTAACTCGTACTCTGTGAGGTATATCGCTAATGCATTTACATAGGCACTTAGCGTTGTACAGGCTTGGCCTTGCGCAAAGCTTATACTTGCCGGCGGCGGAGCTATTGGATCATAGCTATGAAAGCTATTTCTTAAAGATGTGTTTTCATCCATTTTACCATCAATGTGTTCAACTAATGTAAAATAGGTTTAAGATATTCCCTTATAGATACTAACCCACATATTCATTCTCCATAAAAGTGTTTTTCCCATCAAACTAATAACTCTAAGCCTGCGTTAAGTTTAGTTAAACACTCTTATCTATATAGCTTAGTGGTTTTAGAAGCACACTCATTAACAAATCAATAAGTCTAAAAACTATTGCTTAGTAACTTTCTACAGGTAGGTGTTGCTTGAAGCTCGATGTACTTGAGAAAGTGAAGTCCGTAAAATCTCTACTCATACCGGGGCCTATTGAAATACCTAGTGATATCTTTAGCTATGTATCTCTTAAGCCAATAAGTCATAGAGATAAGCTCTTTACAGATCTAGTTAAGGATATTGAGGGGATGTTGAGGGATATCATGGGTGTTAGCAGAAGCGACTACATAGTCTTCATACCCGGTTCTTCTACTGTTGGAATAGACGCTGTTTGCGCAAACATATTTAGGGGGGTTAAGAAAGCCCTAGTCATTAATCAAGGCTTCTTTGGTTTAAGGCTCGTAGAGATATCCTCAAGGTATACAGGCAGTGTAATTAATGTAGAGAACTGGCCTCCAAAATACTTAGATAAAGATGGAGTTTTAGAAGTACTTGAACGCGAGGAATATGAAGTAGCTCTATTAGTCTTTAATGAGACGAGCACTGGCTACGTAATGAGGTTTCTGGATGAAGCATCTAGAGTAATTAAGTCAAAGGGGGCATTTACTGTAATTGATGGAGTTTCAGGCATTGGCGCAGAAGAATTTAAGTTCAGTGAATGGAGAGTAGATGCATTAATAACTGGTCCTCAAAAAGCATTATTAGGCTTACCAGGCCTTAGCATAGTTGCTTTAAGCAAGCAATTAACTAACTTCTTAAATGAAGTAGGCACTAGAGGCAAAGTACCCTTCTACTTCGATTTACTCATGTACATAGATGAGTATGAGAAGTATGGATGGCTTCCAACAACTCCTCCAGTAAACTCCATGTACGTACTCTACGCAGGATTAAAGAAGATCGTAAGCTATGGAGTTGAGAATTACATTAAATCCTACGGTGAGAAAGCTTCCAAAATCTATGAATATGCTGGTGAAAAAGGCTTAAAGCCATTTATAAAGGATCAATATTATAGATCCAACGCTGTAATAGTGCTTGAAGTAAATGGAGCACTTAAAGTAGTTGAAGAACTAGCTAAGAGAGGCATACTAATAGCATCAGGACTAGGGGGGTTAAGAGATAAAATAATCCGCATAGGGATAACTGCATTTACTCCTTTAGAGAAAGTCTTCGAAGCAATAGATCTAATCAATGAAATCCAGAGAACTTAAAACCAGAGTAAACTATAAGTCGGCACTCTACAGTAAACTATACCAAGTGCTCAATGGGCCGGTAGCTCAGCTGGAAGAGCGCTGCCCTCGCACGGCAGAGGTCCCGGGTTCAAATCCCGGCCGGTCCATCAAGCTCATTTAAACACTATGGCTAGCTATATTGATTAAAATGAATAAAAATATAATAAAATAAGAAGTAGTTATGTAATTAGTAGAGGAGCTCTGCTAAAAGGGAGTGGGGATGTAAGCGATGGGCGGTCTGATTAATGATGACCCATTGTAGCAGCAACCCCCTCCCTAGCATAAGCCGGTGAAGAGCAGCGGATAATCTGACGACAATAGTGATGATGTTTTTATCTGAGGAGTAAAGCTACTTTTCTCTATAGAGAGATAAGTAATAGTTTAAAACTGGATACGCTTATACCACTAGTGAGCAGGGCCCGTAGCTCAGCTTGGTGGAGCGCCCGGCTGATAACCGGGAGGTCGGGGGTTCGAATCCCCCCGGGCCCATTTATTGCTTCAGGCATTTAACTGATCATCCTTGTTTAAATACTTTACATCCTTAAGACGTTTAATCAATTATTTAAATATTACATTCATAGTACATAGGTATTACTTATTTTTGATCATGAGCGATCATTATTCGTAGTACTTACATTTATACGCCTATGCAACGTATTACTATGCCCAGTATTATATGTATAAAATTGCCAAGTATTATCCTTGGTGGCAGTAATGCCAGTTAAGTACGTTTGCCACAGCTGTGGCCACACTCTATGGGAGTTCACTAGGGTTGGACAGGACTACTATGGTATGCCAACGCCATCCGAAGTCTATAATGCTTACGGAGGCATATGTCCAAGCTGCAAGAGATCTCTGAAGAAGCCTAGTGAAGCCTCTATAAGCATAAGGGCTAGAGCTATGGAGGAAGTCAGCATTCCAATAACTCAAGGACTTCTCTCACTGAATGTAAATCGCGTGACTGCGAGTACAGCCTTAGCTTAGTTAAAATTTTTTCGAAATCATAACTACTGCAGACAATTCTACTTCTTAAACTAGATCTTATTAAGAAGTGTGAGGCAAGACTAGTGAAGTTAACTGTTTTCCTAGAGTAACTAGCTGATTCAAAATCTATAAAGACTACATCATCTTTAAACACCATTACGTGAGAGCCAGGCCTATTAAGCTCCCCATGATCTACACCCGTTAAGTCAAGTAAATACGCTTTAACCAAAGCCCTACTTAAAATTCTACGGGCCTCAACAATATTTCCTCTATCTACTTCATTACTTACATATTCATCTAGAGGAATTCCACTTATGTACTCCATGACTATGAAGTCTTTAGTCCATGCATAAACTCTTGGAGCAAGGCCAAGCGGACTTAGATATTCAAGGAACACAGCCTCTAGTTCAAGCGACTTCCTTCTACTATCAACTCTTCTAACTTTCACGGCTTTAACCTCCCCCTCATGTAGAGTCAGGGCAGTAATTGATGAGTAGCCTTTTCCAAGAACTCTATAGCCTTTAATTAAACGCTCTCCGTAATTAATGAAGTGAGTTACACCTATGTTTAAAATAGCCCTCTGCCTCTCGTAAAATACTTCGCTGCTGCAAGCAGGGTAGCACAAGACTAGTTTCGTAAATTGCGAAGCTGTACTTACTGAGTGCAACTCGTCATCCAGGCATACTTCCTTAATACGAACTCTGCAAGCCACTCCCTAAACCCTTCCACACTACTGTAAATAGGCTCTAGCTCAGCTATTTCAGAGATCACTGGTTTAAGAACCTTAAAGTCTGGCGCAACTACGTATTCACCAGCTCTAGACTCCAAAAGATCCTTTAATGCTTCATACTTCCTCTCAGAAAGCGCTAACAGCCTCCCACTAGAGCTAATCCATGGGCCTGAAGCCGCATCTAAGTGTTTTCTAATGAAGTTCTCAACTCTCTCAATAGAGGTATACCGTGGTCCAAAGCTAAACCTATACTTACTTAACTTGCATTCAGCTGTCTCAACGCCTATTACAGCTATGCTCCCTTCATCGCTCCAAGCATCGCTATGTATTACTTTGAATTCAAAGTTTTCAACTAGCTTACACAACCTATCCCTTATCCTATGGATTTCCCCCCATAGGACTTCGCTTGGGAGAGTCTTACCTAAATTGAATACTATGAAGAGCAGGCACCTGCCTTCAGCTGCCTTCACTAACTCATTGAAGGGGGTCTCCAGACGCTCCTTGAAGAAGAAGCTTATTGAGGGCTTCTTTAAGTAGCATTGAGCAGCTAGAGAGAATGTAGAAAGAGACTTAAGGGAGACGGAGGCTGCTGCATTCCTCCTCCAATCAACTGGATCTGGAGCTATCATAACTGAGTTCCTATACTTCCTTCTAAGAATCACTAGCCTTTCTTCAAGCTCTTCACTAGTCAACCCTAGTGTATTGACTATTACTTGAGGCCTCCAGTTACGCGCTTCTTCCAAAACCCCTCTAAAGCTACCGTAAGTCAACACTAGTAGTTCACATAGGTAGCCTGAAAAGCCTCTTACCTTCACTTCCGCTCCATAGACTCCAATAGTTTTCATAAACTTCTTCAGTAACCTCACTTCATCCCTTTGATGAGGCTTAAGAACGCTATTTATGTAGTTAGTGTGAAAAACAGTTCTATCCACTGCAGTCCTAACTTCGCTTGGGTCATGTAGCCTGTATGCTGGCACAACATCTGCCTCTACTTCCCCTACTCTAATAACTACGTATGGGTGTTCAGCGTAGTTTACTGAGTATCTACCAATTCTCTTTGCAGCTTCAAGAATTAGAGTAAAGCCCTTGGTCTTTAGTTCATCAATGCTCCAACTGCTTGGGAATAAGACGAATACATCTAGATCTCTTTCTCCTGAAATCCAAGTATCTTTAGCAAAGCTTCCTTGAAGAGTTACTTCAGCTTCCACGCTACTCTCTATGAGTACGCTCTCTAGGACATTCTTTATGTTTAAATACGCTTCCCAAACTCTCTCCCTTTCTTCACGGGAAGGTCTTATCTTCTCTAGTACTTCTTCCTCTACTTCTCTAGTCATCGTTCAACAGCCTTTACTACACAGAGATCGTTATATATTGGACCACTTGAAGTTAGAATGCTTCTCTTCACTTTCACTTTATCTACAAGTACTTCGCCGAAGAACTCATTTATAACGCTATCTATGTGCTTCAACAGGGATGAGATGTTTCTAAGGCTCTTAACTCTATGTAAAGTAATGTGGGGAGTGAATCTCTCTTCACTAGGCGGTATGCCGGCTTTCCTCAATGCTTCATCCACTTCTCTAGCTAGCTTAGTTAATTCAAGTGCGCCTGTAGTTACTCCAGCCCATATGACTCTAGGCCTGTGTACGTTTGGAAAAGCTCCTATGCCCTCTATTCTCATAGTGAATGGCCTGAACTTCACGCTTCTCTGCAGAGCTTCACATATCTCCTGTACTTTAGCTAGTGGAACTTCCCCTATGAACCTTAAAGTTATATGCATGTTCTCCACAGATACAGGCTTTAAATCAGCTTGAGAACTCGCTATGTAATCCCTTACTCTAGCCAACTTACCTAGTATTTCACTGCTCTCAACATCAACTGCTATGAATGTTCTCACTAAACTCACGGCGAGCACCGAGATTTAGACTAAGAGTAGAGGATTAAAAATTTCCTAAAGTAGTAAACTCTATTGAAGAAGCCGCTTGCCCTAGATGTTTTGCGTTCTTAAGCGTCATGGATTCATGAATTCTGTTGAGCTGAATGAAGTGCGGTCCCCATATAGTTTAAACCCTGAGCGGCTTAGAGCACTGCCCTCATTACTACTTAGAGCTTTAGCACTAATTAATGAGTAAATGCTAGAGCTTATAAATACTCCCTTAGAGAATCAAGAGGAAAAAGGCCCTGGTGTAATTATTGAAGCTATTAGTGTGTATAGTTGGAATGCCTGGAAGTGGGAAGAGCCTTTTAGTAAAGGCAGCTAAGGAAATGGGGTTAAAGATAATCACTATGGGGGACATAGTTAGAGAGGAAGTAGTGAAGAGAGGCATGAGGGTAAGCATTGAGGCACTTCTTGAAGTAGCTCAAGAACTAAGGAGACTGCGCGGAGACAACTACATAGCTGTAAAAACTCTTGAGAAACTAGAGGAAGTAGGAGACGATATAGTAGTCATAGATGGAGTCAGGAGCCTTAGTGAACTAGAGAAATTTAAGGAGAAACACCGCGTAGTAGTTGTCGCTGTACATGCAAGTCCATTAACTAGGTTTAAAAGGCTATTAATGAGGGGGAGGGAGGGAGATCCAAGGAATTGGGAGGAGTTTGTTAAAAGAGACCTTGTAGAACTCTCCTGGGGCATAGGTAGCGTAATAGCCTTAGCAGACTACATGGTTATTAATGAGTGGAGCGAAGAACATGCATATAAAGAGGCAGTAAAAGTAATAGAGGAGATAGTTGAAAATGCGCGTAAGAGTAGAAGCAGTAGTTAATCCAACTGAAGATGTGGATAAAGTAGTTAAAGCTGTTTTAAACGTTTTTACAGGCAACGTGACTGTTGAAGAAAGAGAGAGCGGGTATAAGTATGTAGTTGGTGAATCAAGCAGCATTGAATCACTTAAAAAACTGCATTACCTAATTAGAGCTCAGAGAATACTTGATACTGCAAGAAGTATATTGCTAAGGTGTGCTAGAGGTAGAGAAATAGTCTTTAGATTACATAAGCAAGTAGCTTATGTAGGTAAAGCATCTTTTGTAGACGAAGAACTCAATCCACCTCTAGGGACAATAGACGTCTACGTAGAGTGCAGCAATCCTGAGAAGCTCATTGACTGGCTAGCGCCGCCGACATCCATGGGCAAGCCGCTGTGGGAGCACGAGCCTCCTAGAGATCTCTAGAGGAGCTTTAAGATCTTCTTCCCTAAAGCTATATCGCTACAGTCATGTAGTCTCTGGCTACCAAAGTGTTCTTAAAGAACCTATAGGCATCTATGAATAGAGGATACTCATCACTATACCTGGCACTTATGTGAGTCAGTATTAGGAGCCTTGGATTACACAGGCTAGCTACATATCCTGCATCTCCAGACGTTGAATGCATTTGAGAATGAGCCTCGCTTGACATGTTGCTTAAAAACGTAGATTCGTGAATTAATACATCTGCTTCACTGCATGCCTCTACAGTACTTCTGCAGGGCAGTGTGTCTCCAGTATAAACGATCTTCCTTCCATTTTTTAATTCAACTATGTAGCCATAGGATTGAGGCGTATTGTGTAGGACGGGATATGGCTTAACTACTATGTTGCCATCGTTAAACGCCGTAATCCAAGGATCGATGTAAGTAAGGTTTATGGTGAAGCCCAGCTTATTTCTCCAGCCCACAATAACTGAGTCAAGCATTTTCTCTAAACCCAATGGAGTTACAATAGATAGAGGAGATGTCTTCCTCATCATATTCATTGAGTGAAGTAAGCCAAATATGCCGTAGAAGTGATCCCCATGTAAATGAGTTATGAATGCAGCCTTTACTTTAACTACTCCTAAGCCAGCTTTAAAGAGCTTCTCCTGACATCCTTCACCTACGTCGAATAAGTAAATGTCTCCATTCAATCTAAGGGCTATGCATGGAAGACCTCTACTAGTTACAGGCACAGCTGTGCCTGTACCTAAGAATACTAGCTTAGCATTCAATGTTTTTCAACCACGTATACCAACCTAGTTAACGCTCCATGGACGTAGATGTAGCGCCTTGAGATTTTCCTAAACCCTACTTCATTAATTAAGCGCTCAACTTTATCTGACAGCCAGTGTGGAGACATGAAGGCAGCCCTCCCGCCACTCACTAACACTCTACTTAATTCAACAAGGAACTTAGAATATAGTTCTTCTACTTTCTCTCTATGTGTACTAGCAGCTCTTCCATAAGGTGGATCCGTGGCTACGCCATTGATTGCTGAACTAATCAGTGGCAGCGATCTGGCGTCTCCAGCTATTTGCACTACATGGCTTAAACCAAGGTACTTTAAGTTCCTATAGGAGCCTATGGCTATAGTCCAGTCTAAGTCTATGCATATTGCTCTAAACCCAATTAACGCAGCTTCAATAGCTATGCTCCCAGTTCCACAGAAGGGATCCAGTATAGTTCCACTGCGAATAGCTGTTAAGTTGACGAGAGTTCTTGATAAGTACACTGGTAGAGCAATGCTTCTAAAGAAGGGCCTTTTACTCGGCTCCCTATACCTAAAGTCCTTAGTGTCTAGCTTAGCTAACGTCAGTCCTAGGACTCCAATGCCTTCAGTGCACACTATTTTAGCTGCTCCCCCACTGACTTGTGGTTCACTTACTCCACTAAGGTAGCTCTCAAGGATTTCTTCACCGCAGTTTGATGCGCTCCTTATTGAAGTCTTACTCACTCTATGCCCAGCTAACTTAATGAAGTCAGAGTCCTCTACTGTGTAGACATTGCTGCCATCGCTTAAAGCAAGTACAAGCCCTGCTTCCTTTATTAAGCCGGCTCTTGCAATAATGCTTTGTAAAGTACTTATAGATATGTCGCTCGACTCAACTAACGCTAATTGCGTATAATGGTACAGCTTGTAGCCAGCTACGTTAAATGCCTTAAGCAGTGACGTTAATTCATCTAGTGCTAGAGCCTCATATCTGCCTGATAGAATGAAGTAGTATGTCCTAGTTTTCCGTAAGCTCTCTAACTGCTTCAAAGAGCCTTTCACTGATGTCAATTACTTCAACAGCCTCATCTCTAGCTACTGGAACAGTGTTTGTAGTTATAATTTTTTTAACACCTGCATTAATTATCCTATCTCTAGCCCCGCCTACAAACAATGAATGTGTAGCTACTACAATAACGCTTAATGCACCGCGGTTAAGGCAGACTTTAGTTGATTCAATTATTGTGCCTCCAGTACTAATTATGTCGTCAACGATCACTACGTTCCTCCCGCGTAAATCCACTTCCCTTGGTTCATAAGTTACTTCCCCGCTGACTTTATCCCTCATCTTAATTAAGTAGTCGAAGTCTAAGCCATGCTTTCTAGCTGCAAATGAAGCTCTCTCTAAAGCCCCAATGTCTGGAGCCAACACTATTGGATTATCTACGTACTTAAGGCTTTCCCACACTAATATATCTGAAACCATTACGTTAATGGATTTGCCTGGGAATACTTTGAGAGACTTTGGGTTATGTATGTCTGCCGTTATTAAATGAGATGCCCCACTTAAGTAAAGCGCCTTCAGCACCACCTCTATGCTTATGGGTTCTCCACTTAAGAACACCTTATCCTGCCTACTGAAGGCCATGTATGGAATTAACGCAATTACTTCACTAGCTCCATGCCTCTTAGAAGCATCTATTAACAACAACGTCTCTAGAAATGATGCAGTCTGGTTTGGATACATAGTTGAGGCTACTAAAGCTTTATGAGGTTTATTCAAGTAGCTATGCTCAAGCCTAACGTAGATCTCTCCATCAGGGAAAACCCTTCTATGTACATTACTTAATGCAGCGCCACTCAATGATGCAATGCTCTCAGCTAGAGGAGCTGCATTAGGGCCTGGGATAACTACTAGTTCATCCAAGGCTCTCACAGAAACACATAATTTTTCAAGTAGTATAAAAAGGATTAATTTCTAAGTAAGTGTAGTAATTAAGGTGGTTTCATTGGTCTTAAAGATTAAGCCAGAGGAAGTAATTTCTCGCCCAGGCGTAGCGCTAGCCAGACTGTGGGAGAAGCTGGATGAGGGTAGAGTTAAGTGCAACTTGTGTCATAAGAGGTGTATAGTAGTTAGTGGAGCATATGGAGCTTGTGGAGTAAGGTACAACTATGGCGGGGAGCTCTATAGCTTAGTTTATGGATTGCTTACAGCTGGAAACGCTGATCCAATAGAGAAAAAGCCTTTAATGCACTTTGAGCCCGGAAGCACTGTTTACTCTATATCAACAGTTGGATGCAACTTCTACTGCTTATTCTGCCAAAACTGGGTTTTAAGTCAGAGTAGGAGGAGTGAAATATTTGGAGAACCGTTTACCCCTGAGGAAGTTGTTGAACAAGCAATTAGTTCTGGAAGCAGTGGAATTAGCTATACGTATAACGAGCCTACAATATTCTTTGAATTCATGTATGATACCGCTAAGTTAGCTAAGAAACGCGGGCTATTCAACACTATGGTTACAAACGGCTACATGACTGAAGAAGCCGTTAGAGAGCTGGGCTCATTAATTGATGCAGCTACAGTTGACTTTAAGGGAGGAGGTAATAGGGATTTCTATAGGAAGTTCATTGGAGTAATAGATCCTGAGCCCATATACTCCACTATTCTCGACATGAAGAGACACGGCTGGTGGATTGAAATAACTAACCTAGTCGTACCTAAGTATGGAGATAGAGTTGAAGACTTAAGGAAGTTAGCTAAGTGGGTGTATGAGAACTTAGGTGAAGAGACCCCCCTCCACTTACTCCGCTTCCACCCAGAGTACAAGCTCCACGAATTGCCTCCAACACCTGTTGAAACACTCGATAAGTTAGCGAAGATAGCGCTTGAAGAAGGACTTAAGCACGTCTACGTAGGAAACGTATGGGGACACCCTCTCGAGAACACTTATTGCCCTAAATGCGGCTACTTAGTGATTAAGCGCCACGGCTTCTACATAACTAGCTGGAGGCTCAGCGACGACAATAGATGCCCTAAGTGCAATTATAAGTTGAACATAAGGGGTAAATATCACGCTGCAGGCGCTGGGTTAAGATTCATATAGAGATTTATGGGAGGGCGTCTAAAATGCCCTACTTCATTGTAGTGCTTGGAACAGCTGGCTCAGGTAAGACTACTCTTACAGCAACTCTCAGCGATTATTTAAGCCACCTTGGCTTTGATATAGCTATAGTAAACCTCGATCCAGCTGCTGAAAACCTCCAATACGAGCCTGACGTCGATGTTAGAGATTACGTTAACGCTAGGGAAGTAATGGAGAAGTATGGGCTGGGACCTAATGGAAGCTTAATTGTTTCAGCTGACTTAATAGCTGCTAGGATTAGTGAGATATCTGAAGAAGTGAGTTCACTAAAGGCAAACTACATAGTGATCGACACTCCTGGGCAACTAGAGTTATTTGCATTTAGAGAAGCGGGGCCTCTTATAATTAGGAGCTTGATCGGTGATCAAAAGGCTGCTTCACTATTCCTTATAGACTCAATATTAGCTGAAGATCCATCTTCACTGCTGTCATCCCTTCTTCTAGCATCGTCAATAAACTTAAGGATAAAGCTTTCACAAATAAACGTATTGAATAAAGTTGACTTAATTGAAGACAGCGATGTTGAGAGAATAGTTGGATACATGGAAAACACCGATGACTTCATTGAATCGCTTTGCAATAAGAAGGAAGTAGCTATACTGTGGGATAGAGCTGACTTAGAAGCCTTAATTCCAAGGCTAACAGTATATGAGTTAATACCTGTATCAGCAATTAATTGGGTAGGGATAGACGAGCTCTACGCTGCCATACAGAGAATTATTGCTGGAGGCGAAGATTACTTAACTGAAGAGCCATCGCCAATACTTTAATTAAATAAAAACTGCATAGTCATTAATAGAAAGCATTTTAAGGCTAGGAGGCCAAAAGAGAATAGGCCGCCGTAGCTCAGCCTGGTGGAGCGCCGCCCTGGTAAGGCGGAGGCCCCGGGTTCAAACCCCGGCGGCGGCTTCATAGAATACAAGGGATTTAGGGAATTTACTTGTTGGAATTCGACCCATATGAGTACCTTGAGGATATTCAAAGTAATGCTGTA
>Ga0209394_1000541_pt1 | contig 29289 bp, 27 predicted proteins | sample JNZ201metaG_FD_184122 | JGI IMG/M metagenome (GOLD analysis project Ga0209394, IMG submission 184122) | Hot spring microbial communities from Jinze hot spring, China to study Microbial Dark Matter (Phase II) - JNZ 20120812A (SPAdes) (version 3) ... | reverse complement strand
CACCGCAGCCCGTTGTATCGATTACCCTACTAACTCTAACCGCTTCGATGTGTGCGAACTTCTCCCCCGAGTACACTAGAGACCCCCTACTGCCTATCTTCAAAAAGAGGTTCTTCGGCTTGAGTGCCGAGATCAGACTGGTCAAGGAGTTCTGTGTGTCTGGACCGAATAGCTCTCTGAGCTCGTCTAGGTTTATGAAGACATCGTAGATCGCGCCCCTGTACTTAGCCAGCACTTCAATAAGGAACCTCTTAGTTACGCCCCCAAGGTCTATGCCCACGGGTAGACCTAACCCAACAGAATTATCGATCAGGTACTCGACAGACTTTCCGCCGTCCACGTTCCTGCTGGTGAACCCCGATATGAACGTGTAGTCAGACATGGCGAGCAGGTCTCTAGACTCCACATCGCTCAGGGTGTTATATGCGTTAGCACCCCTGTACCCAATTATTGTTCTCTCACCATTCTTTCTGATGATGACCACCATGATCCCGGTTACCAGTCCCTCGACCCTTCTGACACTAGTAGCCTCAACTTTTTCTCTGGTCAAGTCCTCCAGTATTAGTTCACCAAAGGGATCCGCTCCCACAGTCGAGACCAGTATGGGTCTCTGCCCCAGCCTAGATAGGGCGACACTCAGATTACCCCCGGAGCCTCCTGGGACGAGGGCGCTTGTTTGCGCTACGTAGGAAACGTCTCTGAGCTCGACTACGTCTAGGTCTAAGAAGAAAAACAGATCTAGGTTCAAGTCCCCGTAAACGAGCACCTTCATGCTTCAGCTATTCCCCGACCTGATTTTCTTCACGACATCCATAAGCTTCCTCACTCTCTCGGGGTCTACAGGGTTCTGGGTCACACCATTGACCTTGAAGTACGTACCGACGATCGCTCCGTCAGCGTATTTGAGGAGCTCCTCGGCGTTATAGGGAGTCAGACCGCTACCAACTATTACAGGTGTGTCCCCAACCAGTTCCTTGACTTTCCTCACGTCGTCTGGTGATGGAGCCTCACCAGTCATCCTGCCAGTGACCACTATGGCGTCTGCCATATAGAAGTCAGCCCAAGTCGTGTGAGTCTCGAGGTCAATACCAGGGAACACCACGCTGTGCTTCTTGACTACATCGACAAAGAACCTTACATCTTCTGCGTGAAGCACCTTCCTAAGCCTCATCAGGTCAGCTGCGTTTCCATGGTCTAGTTCTCCAGTATCCCACACGGCAGCACCAACGTATAAACATACCCTCACGAACTTAGCTCCAGCTGCCTTAGCGATCCCGAGCGCGGCCCTTCCCCCATTGTGAATTACTGTTATACCTACAGGAATACTTACATTCTTAACTACGTGCCTAGCTACGACAGCGTGAGAAGCTACCTCCTCTGGAGGTATCCGTCTATACCCACTATAGTAGGGTAGATCCCACATGTTCTCTACTATCAACCCATCCACACCATTCTCTTCTAGAACTCTAGCCTCTCTTAGAGCGCGCTCTTCAATATCCTCGATCCCCCATCCCCCGTACGCCGGAGAACCGGGGAGTGGAAGTAGGTGGATCATTCCTATAATGGCTTTATCGTTCTTGAACAGTTCCGTGATCGAGAACATCCTCCTCGAATAGAACCTCTTAGCCCAGTCAACAACCATATTATCGAGAACCTCTTTCTTCAAATACTACACCTATTACCTCAACTTTTTAACGAATTAAAGTACAACCTATTCCTCCTAAGGTCCGAGAGGTAGCCAAGTAGCAGACACAGTTCGCTCATCAGACTGACCACGAGAACTAGCATTAATTCTTAACATCCTTATTGTCGGCACCAGGCCTCCGCTAGCCCTTTAGCGAGTACCGTTTGATACGTTAAAAGCAGATATACTGTGGATGATGTACTGCACGGTGAGAGTGGTGTGCATGAGTGGGCTCTAGCTGAGGCAGTAAGCCTTGCTCTGTCTAATTACTCTAAACAGTCTGGAGTTAAGAGATTCAGACGCTTAGTTATAGGGTTAGGTGAACTGCAGTCGATCGATAAAGAGATACTGGAGTTAGCGCTCGGCGAAACACTCAAGCTATATGGACTAGAGGTAGTAGAATTCGAGTTCATAACTGAGGAGGCCTCGTTTGAGTGTAGGTCATGCGGTTTTAAGTGGAAGCTAGGAGATTTAGGTCTCTCCGATGAGGTTCGCGAGGCGATACACTTCCTCCCGGAAGCTACCTACGCGTACATAAAGTGTCCGAAGTGTGGTTCTCCGGATTACCTCATTACGGGAGGCAGAGGTCTCAGCATAATGGGTGTCGAGTATTGAGCTATTTCGCAGATCCTAGGTTAAACGCTATACCGGAAAGACTTAAGAACGTTAAATTGGTTGCTGTATTCACAAGTAGCAAGGGAGGAGTTGGAAAGACTCTGATATCTACTCTAACATCACTTATACTCAGCAGGAAAGGCATTGGAGTAGGTCTTCTCGACTTAGACGTGACCAATCCAACAGTGCACACTCTCTTAGGGATCGATCCTTACGAGGTTAGACCTCTAGAGGAAAGAGGGGTAGTGCCTCCTAAAGTGTTTGGAGTGAGCTTTATGTCACCAGTGTTCTTCACTATGGGTAAGCCGTCACCACTCAGAGGTGAGTCCGTATCTTCAGCGATTCGTGAAATGCTGTCAATAACTAGGTGGGAAGGAGTCGACGCATTGATTATAGATACTCCCCCCGGAATGGGTGATGAGCTTCTAGAGGTTCTCACATACATAAGAAGGTTTAGAGCCATAGTAGTTACGACACCCTCTGTACTAGCTATAGAATCAGCTACGAGAATAGCCGACGTGCTCGGTCATAGAGTCGAGGCAGTAGTTTTAAACATGTTTTCGGGAAGAGTAGCACAGCTAAGCAGACTAGATACCTTGAAGTCGCTAGCACCTGTTTACACACTATCGTACGATAGTGAAGTTGAGGAGTCGGTGGGGTCCCCGGAGAAGTTGATGTCTATAAAGCTCTCGCGTGAAGTAGATGAGCAAATAGTGAACCACATAGCTAGACTTATGGCGGTATAGAGATTGTTGCTTACTTCGCTCTATACACCCTGTCGAGTAGCTTAAGCTTTTTCGCAACATCTAGGGCGAGCTTCTCTGGGTTTTCTTTAAGGATGTAGAAGCCGTATGGAGAGTACTCCACTAGCTCACAGCTCCACTCAAAGCTAGGCAGATACTCCGGGATAGTTACTTTAGCCACGTATACGTCGACCATAGAGCCCTTAGTGATACTTACAACGTAAACTCTATCGTCTTTCTGTACGGATATTATGTAGCAGTCATCCATGCTCCTACTGACCGCCTTATACCCAGCATCCTTTAGGTGCTTAGCGATGCAAGTCACAGCTTCTTCTACCATTACCACCTAGAACGATTATTAGAGTCATGCTTAAATTTTTGGACCCAAAAGAGTCTTGTAAACCAGTTACCAAGAGCTGGAGGTCTTAGCTAATGCCAAATAGCATGAAGGTGGCCGAGAAATATAGGGAGAAAATTGTCGGAGGTGACCCACTTAAGGTAGTTCTATGGCTAGCAGCTCCACTAGTTGTCGCACAGCTAGTCCACATATCATACAACCTTGTTGATGCGCTGTGGTTGAGTAAGCTTTACGAGGGGGCGCTAGCCGTTCCACGCCAGGTATGGCCGACTCTGATGTTCTTTTACGCTATAGCTATGGCTCTCTCAACAGCGAACTTAGCTATGATTTCTCAATACGTTGGTGCCGAGAGGTATGATGCGGCAAGTAAGACTGCGTCAAAGCTCTTTGCGTTTAACTTATCTCTCGCGCTAGCCATCTGCGTGGCATACGCTATCCTCAGACCATACATATTCTTGTATATTACAACAGTTCCACCCGAGCTTTACGGCGATGTGCTGAAGTATTCTAACATCATGCTTTTCGATATACTGTTTATGTACCTTGGTTCGGCGTTTACTACAGTTCTACAAGCAATTGGTGATACGAGAACCCCGACTTACATTAACGTAGCTGGAGCAGTTCTCAACATCGTACTAGACCCGTTACTGATCTTTGGCTGGCTCGGCTTTCCTACTATGGGGGTCGCGGGGGCGGCTATAGCAACAGTTGTATCGAGAGCTCTAGTAGCTATGGTGGCCATAAAGATGTTTGTAGGAGGCTTTAAAGGGATAAAGCTGTCCCTTGTTAAGCCTGATAGAGAGTGGATCGCTAGGTCAATAAGGATAGCTCTCCCTATAGCAGCCCTCCAGATGAGTAACTCTCTCGCGTTCATGGCTCAGCTCAGGCTCGTTAATACCTTCGGAAAGATAGTTGCTACAGCATATTCCATAGGCTTTACTGTAATAGATATAGCAGATTCAGCTATGTGGGGGTTTTCGCAGGCAACAGCTATAGTAGTCGGTCAGTTAATAGGTGCGCAGCTCTTTAGTAAAGCTAAGAAGTCCGCTCTCTTGACTTCACTATTTGTTGGAGCGGTTACCAGCATAGGAGCCATCTTTGTTTACCTACTTCGATACCCTATAGCGTCTGTCTTTACTTCTAGTCCTGAGGTTCTAGCTGAAGCTACAAGGTTCATAGAGTACTTTGGTCTTACCGTCCCGTTCTTTGCTGTGTTCTTTGTAGGGTTCGCTGTTGGAAGAGGTTCCGGCCACACATATGTTCCTTCGGCAATAGCTTTCACTAGACTTTGGGGCATGAGGATAGGTCTAGGTTATCTCTTAGCATTAGGCCTCGGGTTGGGACCCGCCGGCATCTGGTTATCTATGGCTATAAGCAACGTTGGAGGCGGCATCATGTCTATAGCTTGGGTCGCACTAGGTAACTGGGCACGCCCAGTCATAGAGGTTACCACTATAAAGCCAGGTGTAGCTACAGTACCACCCTCACTAAAATGCATGAGGAAGGAAGTTAATGAGGCTAATGAAGGCGTTAATAAGGACTACTCGTAAGTAGCTAGAAGGAAAATGTAGGGTGGGAGTGTGAATATCGGTCGAATCGTTTCATCAGTTCTCCTAGCTACTTCAGTCTCTTTCTTTGCTTTATCGATATGGTTTGCCTACATAGAGAGATATATACCTTCCCTACTCTCGCTAACCTCAGGCTTAATTCTTTTGAGTAGTGCCCTAGGTATACTTAAAGAGCTTTTAGGTTCACGAAATTCAGGTAGGTAGCAAGCACAGTTGATTAATTCCCAGGTTTTGACCAAAAATATTTGAGTTTAAGCATTGTAGGCTAGTACCATACATCGTCAGGCAACATTTGTGTAACGTCGAGCTTAGTTAAGAGAACCTCTATCACTTCTTCATAGCTAAGTCTCCTCCCCAAGAGAACCTCTAACTCTCCAGCTACTCTGTCAAGTAGTTTGACTACTCTATCACTTAGCGAGACCGTAATAGCCATTTATACACCAAGTCTAAATATTTCTAGTCAAAATATATAAACCATCCCTACACGGCACCAAAGTCATAGTAACTTGGAGAGTCTAAAAACGATGTGTTATCATCTAAGTACTGCTGAATCCAAGACTGCTCGAAAGGTTTCTCCACTTAAGTCCGGATGCTAGCTTAAGCGTCATTAAGGCTAGAGTAGCTGAAACCACTGCTGAAATCAGTACTGCTGACATGAGAAGAGCTGAAGCTACGTGTACGGAGGCCGGGTTATACATTAACATGTTTACAACTACGGGAACTACTGGAACAGGGTGAGATGCTGAAACACCGTAACCTCCTGCTAGCACTAGTGACACACTAAATTCTGTAGAAGAGTATACTGAGGCTAGAGTAGCTGCTACAATGAAGGCATTTGATACTAGAGGTAGGGTAATAGTTCTAATAATGAGTCCTTGACTTGCTCCCAGGTTTAGTGCTTGCTCCTCCATGCTTCTGGATATCTTCTGGAGAGCAGCTGATAAAGGCCTTGTAGCGTAAGTTATCCTTCTTGATGCATATGCTAGAACGAGGTAAGGTGCTGGATTCGTTAGTGGGTCAAGAAGCGGTAAGCCTTTGAATACCTCATGAAACATCACGAAGTAGCCTATTCCTACAGCTATACCTGGGATAACTAGGGGAAGGGCTGTTAGTGCTTCAACTAGTGGTGAAAAAACTGTCTCCAATCTTAAGCTCACGTAAGTAGCTATGGAGGCTGTGAACATTATTAGGATTACGGAGAGAGTACTATAGACGACAGTATTTAATACTGAGCGCGCGTAGTAAGGATTGGTGAATACGGCTAGGTAGTTATTCAAGGTCAGTCCCCTTGGGGCGATGTATCCGTACCACCCGTCAGTAATAGAGTAAGCAATGGCTACAACCTTAGGTAGTAACGAGAGAGCTTGAAGCACTAGAGTTATAGTGATGGTAACGATAGCTAAGCGACCCATTCCAATCACTGTTGACTTAGTCGATACAACAGGGTATCTATAGGCCCTGAGGTTCTTCCAGAAGACTATGAAGATTGTGGACGCTAAAAGCGAGAGAACAACTACATACGTAATAGACCTGAGGCTCACTGCGTATCCGTATTCAGATATGAAATCGTAGTACGCTATGTAAGCCAATAGGTTTCTAGCAGAATTATACCTACTAAATGCTACTGGTCCAGAGAGGTCTTCACATGATAGAACGAAGGTGAGAGTCCAGCTAACAATAAGGGCAGGTTTAGATAGGGGTATCACTATGCTCCTGATTACCTTAGGTCCTCTAGCACCTAAATTACTAGCAGCATCTACAACGTTTCTGTCAATGAGGTCTACGTAGGCCGTCAAAACGATATGAGAAATTGGGTATAGGCTTAACACCTGGTAGATAAAAACACCGGTAATTCCCTCGAACGTAACTCGATATCCTGTTAAGTACTCAGCTACTCTACTCAGCACTCCAAACTCTCTATGAAATAAGTGCGTTATGGCGTAGGCTGAAATGAAGGGTGTTGGTATGGAGGCAAAAAGAGGTAGTAAGTAACCAACCAGTGTTCTGAGCTTGCCCCTTATCCCTAGGCATGCTGTAGCAGAAAGTAGAGCTAGAAGGACTGTAGTTGAGGACACAGCAAAGCCTAGTAGGATAGTGTTAACAGTTGGACCGAAATCTAATCCTGTAAAAGCGATTATCCTGGTATCTGATAGCTCGTAGGCTCTCAGTAGTTCTCCGTCGGGAGGGATCTTCACACCCAAGTACCGAATGCCTGCGAGGGGGCTTCCGGCTAAGAAGCACGCAAGGGACGCTATTGGGGCTAGTAGGAATATCGACAGGAAGCATATCGGGATCAATACCATTAAGTGTAAGCTGTTTACCATTTACGTTCGACTCTGTAGCTCACTAAGTATCGCGCTGTACCTAGCGAGAGCAGCTGCTTTCACTGAGTCATAGAACTCAGATCTAAAGGCTGAGTCTTCAGCCACCAACTTGTTCAACTCAGTAGCGAGGCTCTTGGAGAACACTCTAGGTTCTCCCTTTATGCTAATAGTAAGCGGCGATCCCAGCTTGTGCGCTATCTCGAGTAGCTCTGCTCCAGAAAGGGTGCCTTTAATGTAGAGGTCTATTGCTAGCGACCAAACTTTCTTCAGGAGGGTGTTTGTGTCGGGGTCAGCTATTGCGGCTTCGAAATAGTAAACAGCAGACCTCTCCCATAGAGCGGCATCTTCTGGGTCATAGCTAAACGTATTAATCGACAGTACCTCGTACAATCGCTCTAGTGGCGTTCCCTCGGGTTTCACGTATGGCAGGTAGTAGAAGAGTTCAGCAAGAGCTCTCTGTCCCTCAACACTTAGCAACCACTTTATGAAGGCTACGGCCTCTCGCTCATTTTGAGATTTTTTAGCTACAGCCACTGGGCTTAAGTCCGGTAAGACTTCACCAAGAGCAGGATAAAACATTGCTTTACCGCTGCTTAGCTCTTCTGCTCTAATGCCGTATACTAAGACCGTTGGTGCTAGACCAGATATTCCGAGTGCGACATCATCTCTCGCTCTTTCTGAGCTTTCTACTATGTAGGAGTTAGCCCCGATAATGGTTAGCAACACCCAACCGTTTTCCCAACCGTATTTCTGAAGAATCATCTGCACAGTTCTAGCGGAAGTAGTGCTCTTAGTAGGCTTTGGGAAGGAGGCTATGCTCTCACCGTAAAGTATAGGTGTTGAGTACTTCGGTAACAGTAAGTCCCCCCAGGTCCGAGGAGGCTCAAGTCCGTACTTCCCGAGAAAGTCGATGTTGACTGTGTAACTAAAGACCGTCCTAGCGACAGCCACGAAGCACACACTCCCGTTAGGAAGCCTGTAAGAGTCTGCGCTTAAGCTCAGGATGATTTCATTCAGCTCTACATCCGATATCGGCCTTAAGTAGCCCTTATCGCACAGGTCTTTGTAAAGGGAGTAGCCACCGATGAAGAACAGGTCGGCCTTACCCTCCTCGGCGAATATCGGCCACTTCGATACATCCTCCTTCAAGAACATGACGTCCTTTATATTGTGCTCGCGAGCTACACTACTATTTAGAAATATTCTACGTAGAGCTTCTCCCTCGTCTGGTGCTAGCCGTGTGACAACTATTAGGACGACCTCTTTAGGTTGTTGAATCGCTGGAGTTGCACTTGGAAAACCAGTTAGGCTCACATAAGCAATAAAACCTCCAAACACTACGACTGCTACAAGCAGAGACATGACTAAGTATCTTCTCATTGTCACCACCAAACAAAGCTCTACTTTATCGCTTTTAAGGACATCGCAATTGACTAAGAATATCCTATGTTATAACATGACGTAGAGTGATCAGAGCTAACTCTACAGCAAGCACTTGAAGAGCAATAGAATAGCCGCACCTTACAGCTGAGTGCCCTATTACTCGGGGGAGCAGATTAAGTTAAGTGTAGCCAGCTAAGTACGTAATCACGGCTCCTATGCCTGCTATAACTGATATAGCAATTCCTGGTACAGGTAATCTGCGTCTTTGAGTAGCGATAAAGGCTACGACATACGCTAGCATTAATATTAAACCCAAGGCTCCGTGAACTACTGTGTTGATAAACATAGTTATGCCGCCCAGCACCACTCCCAGATTCCATAGGAAATCCTCGACTAAGTCTACTTTTATAGCTTGCCACAGCCTGGGACTAGTTATTGACACCAGCTTGGGAACTATGGCAATGCTCATCAATAGGTACATTAGGGCGACGATAGCTACAGCTAGCACGTGACTCTCTAGTGGAAGCATCGAAATAGCGGAACCCAAGGCTATGTATGCTACTAGAATCGACGATATCAAGACTATGGAAACAGTGAATATGTATCTAAGCTTCATCAACACCACCTTTTTCTCTTTAATAGGTCTAGCAAGAGAGATCCTCACAAGTGAGTAAAACACGATAGTTAGAGCTGACACCGTAGATAAGCTAGCGTTACCTATAGAGGCATAGAATGCTGTTAAAACAGCTGCTGAAATGGGGACTACGTCGCGCCGCATAGCGTAGGTCGCAAAAGCGGATAGCGGAATGAGAACGAGGTACAGTAGAAGTTCTGCAGTGTTCACTTTCTACCCCCCTTAGTATATTGTAGCACCATGCTTTCTTCGATAGGCTCCAGACCCCCACCAGCTCTCTCTAAAATACTCGATATGATGCTGTACAGCTTCTCGAGATCTTCTCTGTCAACATAGTGCTCGTACTCGAACCTGGGTATTAGCACCCTGAGCCTACTTCCAAACACCTCGATTAGGTCGGCAAACCTCGTAGGATTTTCCGTGGCTAGAGAGATAGGGTTCGCAACGAGAAGTACGGCTCCGTAGTCTGAGGCTTGCCTACCCATGTACGTAGGAACACTCGCGTATACACCCATGTGAGATGAGCAATAGCAGTGTGGTGTAACATAAGAGAATACGTCAATGAGAGCTTTCGCAACGTCTTCGGTAGCACTTCTCACTACCTTAGCTGTAGCACTACAGCAGACTGCTAAATCTACTGGGACACTATATCTTGCTAAGCTTTGAACTAGTGAGCGAAGAGTTCTCAGCTCTATAGATGCGAGGGTGTTCGGGGGATTCCCGATACTCCAATCCCAAGCTCTCACGTCTAAAATCACGAGAACTCTAGCTGTAACCTCACCAAAGTCTTCTCTAACGTACACCCTCCCAGTACGAGCGTAAGCCTTCCAGACGATCTTTCTGTAGTCATCACCGGGAGTATACTCCCGGAAATCAGCTAGATCGTACATGCCTCCAGTAGCCTTACCGCGTATTATTAGACCCCAGAGCTTCTCCACACTCTTTAGAGATAATCCCATACTACCGTAGTAAGGTAGAACAGTGATCGTCGTCGGAAAGGTAACGCGAGTTTGAGTAGTAAAGAAGCCTAGAGGACCGAAGGCGCGCACTTCGATATCTCTAAACACGTAGCTACCGGGCAAGAGAGGCTTTACTCTGTAAGAAAACATTGCGGTAGTGCCCTTCGGAAGCACGACGGCAGCCGATGGTTTCTCACTTAAAAAGAGGAACTCAGGTACTAGGTCAACTACTTCCGATAGTGCTACATCTCTATGGCTAGAGTTCTCCACGAAGACTTTGACCTCAACTTCCTCGAGCTCTGTAGCTACTTTAGCGCTTTCACGCATTATCGAAATACTTCCGATGGCATTCCCCGATTCTAAAGCTTGGTGGTAATCATAGTATAGTAGCAGGATGATCGATAGTGACAGCGCTAACAGAACTATGCTATCCACTCTAAAGCTGAGTAGTAGCAGTGATAGAGCCGCTAGAGCTACCGATAGACCTCTTAGGGTAAGTCTCAGGGGACTTCCACCTTCTCTAACACGTCGGTTATTACGTCGCTAACTTTAATCCCGGAGATCCTCGCCTCCGTTTTTAGAATGATCCTGTGGGATAACGTAGGATGCGCTACGTACTTTACGTCATCTGGCGTGACATAGTCGCGACTTCTCATGATGGCTACAGCCTTCGAGAGTAGGTACATAGCTATAGCACCCCTCGGTGACGCACCGAGTCTTACCATGGGGTGCTCTCTTGTTGTTTGGACTATCGCTGAGATATACTTCTTTACGTTTTGGTCAACAGTGATGTTCTTGACTATCTCGATGAGGTTCAACACGTTACCTAGGTCGAGAACAGGCTTCGTAGGTTCTGATACTATTTCGTAATACTTGTCGAGAATAGATACAGTCTCACTTAAAGAGGGGTAGCCGATCTCTATTTTCGCTAAAAACCTATCTACCTGCGCTTCAGATAGGGGGAACGTGCCTTCAGTTTCAATAGGGTTCATAGTGGCTACTACTAAGAAGGGTCTAGGGAGAGGATATGTAGTACCTTCGACGGTTACCTGCCTCTCCTGCATAGCCTCTAGTAAAGCTGACTGCGTCTTAGGTGAAGCTCTGTTGATCTCGTCGACTAAAAGTATGTTTGTGAAAACCGGACCCTTTCTAAAGCTGAACTCTGATGTCTTGGGGTTATAGACCACCACTCCTATGATATCGGAAGGTAGCATGTCTGGTGTAAACTGGACCCTCTTGAAGTCGAGACCCAGAGTACTCGATATGGTTTTAGCCAGTAAGGTCTTAGCTACTCCCGGGACACCCTCTAATAGTACATGTCCTTCGGAAATTAGTGATGCTAGAATTAGCTCTACTTCTTTTCTTTTTCCTATTACTTTTCTCTCGATCTCGTCGATAACTTTTCGAACAGCAGATGAGAATACACGCACTTTACTTTCCAATTCTATACACCCAGCTTAACCAACCCTCAACATATTCCTTAAACAATATATTTACCTCAGGTGGAGTGCTTTTTCCTCTTCTGCGGACTGATGGCTTGGGTAAACTCGCCAAAGACCTGGGAGAGATTAAAGCAAGTATCAGCAACCCTGTGATCACGACTCTGAAAGTACCGGTCGCAGGGTCCCTGAGGAGAACGTATTCAGCGACCTTACCTACGTAGTATGGTATACTGACAAGGAACTTTGGAGAGACTAATCTCTCCGTGAATACCCGCCCACTCTCATAAAACACCACAGTATCTCTATCCAGTAGTGCCAGCACGAAAGATAGATGTGCTTGTCTGTATCTGGAACGCAGAACCTCGTTAATGAAGATGCTGGAGTCGCCGAACACCAATATCTTACCCTTTCCATGACGAACCTCTGTAGCTACAGGTATACCGCTTACCCAACAAATAGGTATGCCACCTAATACCTCCCTGTATACATTAAAGAGCACGGTACGGTTAAACCCACTCACACAACATACTCCTAGGGATATGTCGCTGATCAACTGTCCTACACTAAGATTCACCTTTTCGAGGAGGGGTCTCGGAGTTGTGAACTCGTCTAGTACGATTAATTCTCCCCCCTTCTCAACCCATCTCAAGATCTGAAGAATCTCGTACTCCTTTGGGAAAAAGTCCAAACCGAGTATGAGCAGAACAGAAGAGCTTGGATCATATAGCCAAATGTCTTCTACGCTTCTAGCTGCCTTAATCTTTTTGTAGATAGTCATAGTGGAAACGAGCTCTGATAACCCCCCATCACCTCTGTTGTACAGTGATGGAGGGTCGCCCTCTAGTGATTGAATTAGGGGGATCTGCATAATCGAGAGAAAAACGAGCCACAAGACAGCGACAGATAGGAGTAAGGCCCTAGATGGAAACATCGAGCTTCACCAGGACCTCCTTGCCCTCTGGACTTAGCTCTTTAGATCCGTAAACAACGTCCTCATATAGTTGGACGAAATCCTCGTACTCACTTCTGCCGTACCTCGTGAGTAGCTCCCTAGGAGTACATTTCCTACATCCTAAAGCGTCTCTCAGCTTTAGGTAATACTTCCTTAAGACAAGCTTTACTCCCGGATATACGTATTCAACAACGTCTCCCATGTGTTGACTCGGCAACCTCTTCGTGAGGATGTAGTGCTTAGCGAACGAAACAATGTCCTTGCCGTACCACACAGTAATTAAAAAGAGGACAATCATTATGGCAATTACCGCTGTTGCTAGTAAAGCTAACAAGGCTAGTGGATCAGCCGAAGCTAGTAAATCCTTAAAGGTAGTAAGCGTAGAGGTTCTATTGTGTACTAAACTGAGGTTGCCTAAGGAAAATTCAGCTTCTATGCCTGACTCTACATTCTGCTGAATCGGAAAATACCTAATTACCTCCGACATATTCCTTCATACCTAGGTACCCGCTGTTTACTACTTTTTCTCTAGTATCTAGGGGCTTCCAGTTAGCCCACAGCCCTCTCGTTATTTTAGCATAGTCGCGAGTAGCGATCAAAGGTAGAAGCACGGAGACCCCATTTACGGCATGTAAATCGTGCTCTGAGCAGCTTGGAATACTACCCTCATCGCCGCCCAGAGCCACAGTAAATCCCAAGCCCATCACTCTGAGTAACCAGCAACCCGAAACTTAAAAATCTTTACAAAGCACCTAAGAGGAGGCGTTGAGACTCTGCCTGGATAACGTGATAATCAAAGTACTCTGGGTCTACTCTGTTAAAGATGCTACTGCCTTGCTTTCCCCACTAAACGCTTTAGAAGTAGCATCCAAAAGTAACTGAATCGTCGCTGGAGTCTTCTCAGAGCATAACATTGCTTTCTATACGTATGCTTCGAGCTGATCTCTGTTAACTGAAAACTTTGTTAAGCCTGCGGCTTCCTAAGTACTGGAATTCACCAAATAAATCGGCTAGCGGAAGCCTCCGGCTACTTGCAGTCTGTCAGATACGCGAAAGCCCGTCTTTATCGCTAAATCGACAGCTACTTTCAACCTATTGTTTAGTTCCTCGATGCTCGATGCCTGAGGCATTAGAAATACTGAAGATGGGTCGACATCAAATAACTTCACGATCTCTTCTATCTCACTCAAGTCTCCGTATTCCTCAATAACAAACTTGAGGTATATCTTAGACTTCATGCTTTTGGGCAAGTCCCTAAACTTAGTGGAACATCTCCTAAGATCTTCAGGCATACCGGAATTCTCTAGCTTTGGTGACACTATGAGCCTATCAACTACTTCTAACACACCACTTGGATCAATAGTGCAGTTAGTCTCAACTTCGATTTCTACGTTACTGTTCTCCTTTTTTAGTTTTACCACAAGCTCTCTTACCTCATCTTTTTGTAGGAGAGGTTCTCCACCGGTTATAACGACTAGCTTTATTCTGCTGTAAGTTCTTAGGAGGCATAGCACCTCCCTAGTTACTAACTCCACGGGCATGTCCTCGCCAAGAGTCCAAGCGTATTTAGTGTCACACCATAGGCACCTTAGATTACATTGAGCAAGCCTGAGGAAGACGGCTGGTACACCAAGACTGGGACCTTCGCCTTGGACTGAGACGAAGACTTCAGAAACCCTCATTCTGATACCTCAACGCAGTATCTTCCCTCATTGCTACACAACTCAACACTGTATACCTGCGCGATATGCTTTTTGGTTTCTAACAGAATGTAGTGAGCGATGTATTCAGCAGATAGGTCCTCGACTCCGAGCTCCTCGTTGAGATACTTGTGATCGAGGTTTTCAGTAATCTTTTTAACAACAGACTCCAACATCTTCAAGTCGACCGCTATGTTCCCCTCACCAAGAGACTCAGAAATAGCGCATACTCTAGTTTTAAAGTCGTGACCGTGAACGAGCCTCCCGACACCTTTGTGGGACTTTATCGTGTGAGCCGCACTGAACACTTCCGTAACACATACTCTGTACTTCACGCTATCACCTATGATTCCACGATTATTGTACACCTAATTGAATAAGCTTACAACTTAAGGCTTCACTTTTTGGGATGAGTGGGCTAGGTCAAATCCCCGCAAGCACAGAATACTTCGTGAAGCATCTTATACAGCTCATCGATTCCATACCCCTCTATTGAAGAAACGGCAATGAGTCTTCCAGCCTTTAGGTACCTCTTCACCAAATCTAATACCTCGGACAGCATCTCCGATAAAACGCCGGAACCGCTCCTACTGAGGTTGCTAACAATTTCCTCAACCTCAAGGTGGATGCTATGTGATACTAAACCCCCGGGGGTCCCAGAGGCATCTGCTTTACTGAGTACTGGCACTATCGGTATTTCGAGCCTCAACTGAGCTACTATACCCAGCAGAACGGAGACCGCAGCTCCCGCCCCGTATCTCCCTAAGGTCGAGTCAAGCAGGAAAACCCCTACGGGTTCAGATGCTTTTTTCACTACTTGAATAAGCTTTAGTCCAGAAGGTCTGAAGATGACGATCTCCATCTGCCCTGGAGTGTCAACTAGTATGTAATCTCCCTTAAGAACGCTGAGTGCTTCATATACCTCTCTATAGCTTTCCGCTAGTATGTCAACAGCTCTAACTATAGCTGCGTTTGGTCCTAGACCTTCTCTTACCATGACGTCTCGCGTTTTAACTATGCTTCTCGCATCAAATGAAGGAGTGTATGGCAAGAACTCAACGGCTGGATCAAGGTTTACGTAGTCTACAGTGAACCCCGAGTTCTCGAGCCACTTACCAAAAGCCCACGTTAGTAGTGTTTTTCCGGAGCCAGCGGGACCGAGAAATAACACAGATAGCTTCGGCATGCTGATCTAAGCTGGCTAGAACTGAGATATGAAGTCTTCCGGTCTTGGAGGTTCTGGCTGAAGACCCTTTCTAGACCTTATGGACTTAACTACGGCCGGTAACAGTTGCTCAGGTACTGATGACCACTTACTGAACTCCGTACCCCAGAAGGCTCTTCCAGCAGTGGCGCTCCTGAGCTCGCTAGCTAAGTCCATGGACTCAGCGATGGGTAGTTCTGCCATGATTCTAGCGGAAGTCGGTGTAGTGTAGACCACGTCAATAACCTTACCCCGCCTTCTCGATACAACGCTAATTACAGAACTTATCAGGTCTGCGGGAACTCTAACGTCAAGTTTTTGAAGAGGTTCTAGCAGTGTTGGTCTAGACATCAGTATGCCAGCATATATCGGGTTCCTTGTTGCTGGGTAGAGCTGTGCTGGACCTCGGTGAGCCGGATCTTCGTGTATGACGGCGTCGTGAAGCACCACCTTTATACCTCTAACAGGCTCCATAGCCATGGGACCTTCTTTCATCGCCAGCCTGAAGCCCTGTATTATGGTGTCTCTAACCTCCCTTAAGTACTGAACTCCTGCGGTCCTATCAACGAAAACGTTTATGTTTTCGTCTATAGCCCAGATCCTCCTCGCTTCATCGTAGTCCCAACCGGCTTGATCCCTCAGTATCTTAGCTCTCTCGCGCGAGTCCATATCTTCCGTAATGACGCCCTGCTGGATCAGCTTAATGGTCTCCTCGTTCAATGGCTCAACACTTATGTAGAGCTTGTTATGCTTATTGGGGGACTTACCCTCAATAACCTGTGACACTTCCCTACACGTCTCTCTGTAGACGACGAGAGGCGGTGATGTATCGACTTCTACCCCGTAGTTCTCCTTAAGGAATGTGAGGGCTATCTCCAAGTGGAGTGGGCCCATACCTGAAATCAGGTATTCTCCGGTCTCCTCGTTGATCTTAACGAGTATGTTAGGGTCCTCGATACTCAGCTTCCTCAAAGCTTCTACAAGCTTCGGCAAGTCCGCGGTTTTCTTTGCCTCAATAGCCATAGTGACTACTGGCTCCGAGACGTACCTTAGCCTCTCAAAAGGTACTACAGAGTCCTTGAAGGCTGTTAGCACAACGGTCTCACCAGACCTCGCCATATCGAGCCCTAGGGTAGCAGCAATGTTTCCGGCAGAAATACTCTCTACTACCTCTCTTATCGGACCCATGTACAGGCTTACCTGTAGTACTCTCTGCTTGGACTTAGACATGAGGAGCCAGACTTCCTCACCAGCCCTCAGGGTCCCTGAGAAAACCCTACCCGTTGCCACGAAGCCTGCGTGAGGGTCTAACCTCATGTCGTTGACGAAGTAGACCAGCGGACCAGACGGGTCTGCCCTCATCATCGCTTTACCGACGTCGCTATCTAAGTCACCTCTCCATATCTTTGGTATCCTGTAGCTCTGGGCTTCCTTAGGGTTAGGAACGAACTTCACGACTGTGTCCAGTATAGCCTCGTGTAGAGGAGCAAGTTTAGCGAGTTCTTCAACTCCCTCCTTTCCCTTTTCGTAAGCACCTACAATATCACTAAACTTTATCCCCTTCTTTTGAGCTATCGGTACTGTTATACCCCACTTGTCTCTAGCAGCACCTAGGATCACAGTCCCCTTCACAGGGTCGAATGCCCACTTCTCTTTAAACTCCGGCTCAGCGAATTCAGATAGCAGGGAGTTCATAGTCTTAATGATCTCCACAAACCGCTGCTGAACTTCTTGAGCAGTAAACTTTAATTCCTTAATTAACCTATCAACCTTATTGATGAAGAGTATTGGCCTCACTCGCTCCTCTAGAGCCTGCCTCAGCACAGTCTCAGTCTGAGTCATCACACCTTCAACAGCGTCGACAACGACGAGGGCACCATCGAGAACTCTTAAGGACCTTGTTACCTTACCACTGAAGTCGACGTGGCCGGGTGTATCGATGAGGTTTACGACATATGGCTTACCGGCGAACTCGTGGTAGAGGCTGATGTTGGCCGCTTTAACAGTAATCCCTCTCTTCTGCTCCACGTCTAGGTAGTCGAGCGCAAGAGCTTCGCCAGCAACCTTCATGGATATGATCCCGGAGGCTGCTAATAGGAGGTCCGACGTAGTCGTCTTACCGTGGTCTACGTGAGCTATTATTCCTATGTTCCTGACTTGATCGATGTTACCCATTATACCCTGTATCTGCTCAACAGTCTTATACCTAGGCATACCCTACTCCAACTCAAGAGCTCTACTTATTGCCTTATAAGCTCGAATTGAATCAAGAAATAAGAAACTAACCGCAATTGATGAAGATCGTAAGGACTACGTTAAACATAGCAAACCTTATTATAATTTTAGGAAGGGTACGGTCTCATGACTACATCGCTGGATGATCTACTATTCCCAATTACCGGTTGTTAGGACCTCCAATAGTTGCCCTATCTTAAAACAAAAATGTTTGTAGTATCTTTAAGTGTTTTTCTTTACGGGTAACTACTCACCGAAGAATCTGTTGAGTGTTTGCTGTGATGGGAGCTTCGTTACCATACATACCGGTATAGTTACGGCAAAGTTAGCGGCTAACCCCCATATTCCCGAGTGCACTCCGTACGGATCTTTCCACACGAACGAGGTTAAAATCACGACTAAGCAGCCGATCAGTATGCCCGCCATTACACCAGCCTTCGTAGCTTTCCGCCAGATGTACCCGAATACTGTACCCGGGAAGAATTGGACTACGAACGAGTATGCTACTAACAGAAGGTATACCAGTAGGGCTGGAGCATATAGCGCGAGGAGGAGTGACACTATCGTTATAATGAGTGTGAGAGACCTAGCTATCCAAGCAGTAGTCACATCGCTTGCCTTAGGCCAAAGACCTCTTTGAATCCAGTTTCTCGCTATTATAGCCGCCGATGCTTGGATCAGTCCCCCACCTGTTGAAACAGCTGCTGCTAACCCTCCGGCCCCGACTAAGCCGACTATCGTTGCTGGGTATATGATTTTTATTGTCTCCATGACGGCCATATCGGCAACTCTGAGACCAGGAACTAGGATTAGAGCAGAGTAACCAGCTAGGATGATGGGGAAGGCAAGTATAGAGTACCACGGCATTAGAGCGGTGGATCTCATTGGTGCTTCAGGTGATTTAGCTGCGTAAACCCTCATAACGAGGTGTGGAAACATCCAGAACCCCAATGTCGTCAGGAGAAGGGATGACATGTACCACTGGATTGGGTGTATAGCCTTGGCTCCAGGAGGAACTAGGTGCGACGGAAACTCACGCGAGATTACGTCAAACAGCTTATCGATTCCACCAACACCGATTATAGGAACACCTAGTACTATGAAGGCGCACACAAACATCAGTATTCCCTGAAGAACGTTAGTCCACAGAATCCCTCTGGCCCCACCTATGAATATAAACACGGCAGTACACAGAAACGCTATTATGAATGCCGTAGTTCTATCTATCGCACCGTAGCTAGCAGATTCTACGATTATCCCAACACCAGTGATCTGTAGCTGAATGTAGGGTAAGAGGGCGAGGACCCCGATTATTGCTACTATTACGCCTAGCAGTCTGCTCTCGTACCTATCTGCGAAATAGTCTGCCTGCGTAATGTAACTGAATCTCTTAGAGTATGTCCAATAGTACCTCGCTAAGAGGAAACCAGTACAGTATGCTGTCGTGAAGTACGCAGGTGCGTAGTAAATGGAGTATCCGTAGCTAAACGCCCAGCCAGCTAGTCCTAAGAAGGTGAAGGCGCTATATATCTCTGCTGCTAGAGCAAAGTACATCACGATAGCTCTTATCTCTCTTGAGGCCACGGTCCACTCCTCCAAGCTAAACTTCTTTATTATTCCGGCAAGTGCTGCGACAATAGTGGTAATCGCTAGCCAAGAGAATATTATTATTAAGGCTATGACCTCCATACCGACCACCTATATCTCTCTCCTCGACCTCATTTCCCTCACTCTGATAGTGTAGGCAACCGTTAGAATGAGGGGACCTAGCACCATCCATAGAAGGTGCCAGAAGAGGTTAAACGGCATTCCGAGGACGCGGGGCTCTAAAACGTAGAGAACTACTGGTGCCGATAGTATTAGTACCGCTGGAGGAATAGCTGCGAGAATTACAGCTATTTTCTCCGCAGTAAGCGGCAAGCTTACCACCGTATAAAAAGTAATAATAGGTTTAAATACTTTTCTTAGAATAGATAGGCGGTGAAAGGTCTTTGGATTATCCACACTTAAGTAGGAAAGAGAGCGAAGTTTTAAACTTCCTCACCGATCTTAAAGACTACATATCCAATCTGACAACGGAACTCGTTAAGATTCCAACTGTTAACCCTCCCGGAGAGCATTACGAAGAGTTCGCTGAGTTCTTGGCTAAGGAGCTAGAAGGAATAGGATTCCAAGTCGACTTAATCAGAGTTCCGACGGATGAGCTCGAGAAACACGGCGTCCGACAGCCACGTGTAGTAGTCGTAGGAACTTTAAGGTTTGCGGAGGTAGCTAAGACTCTAGTGCTTAACGGCCATTACGATGTTGTTCCACCTGGTAGTGGCTGGAGTACTGACCCGTTTCAGCCCGTAGTGCGTAATGGGAACATCTATGGGCGCGGTGTAGCAGATATGAAGGGAGCGCTAGCATCTATGATAGCTGCTGTTAAGTCCATAGTTCAGAGCGGAGTCAGCCTCAAAGGAAACATCATATTCATCGCTACTCCGGACGAGGAGACAGGTGGTCATCTGGGAGCAGGCTATTTGGTTAAGAAAAGACTGGTTCGAGGTGATGCTTGCGTCATAGGAGAACCTACAGAACCTGATAAAGTAGATATAGCCGAGAAAGGGGCTCTATGGGTCGAGCTCATTACTTATGGTAGATCAGCTCATGGGAGCATGCCCCACCTTGGTGTTAACGCTGTCGAGAAGATGGCTAAGGTCATAGTGTCTTTGGAGAGTCTAAAGAAAGCGTTTGCCGAAAGAAGATCTAAGACACCGCTCCCAGAGCATGTGAGGTATGACACAATAAACATCGGTGGCGTAATCCAGGGAGGTACGAAGATAAATGTAGTACCTGATAAGTGCTCATGCACTCTAGACATTAGAGTAATACCAGAAGAAACCATCGAAGCTGTCGAGAAAGCTCTAGTAGACTTTCTAGAAGGGTTGCGGAGAGAGGATCCGGAGCTTAAGCTAGATATGAGGGTTATTGATAGAATAGATCCCGCATACACTAGTGAAACCGAGGAGATCGTTGAAGGCATTAAAAGCGCTATAAGCGTAGTAGTAGGTCGCAGTGCTCGGCTCGGAGCTCTTCCAGGTTTTACTGACATGAGGTGGTTTAAGGCGTTGATGCCAACTGTACTCTACGGACCGGGAAGCATCTCCCAAGCCCACGTACCCGACGAACACGTTGCTCTAGAAAACCTACTTACTGCTGCGAAAGTTTACGCCTTAACCTCTATGAGGTTCTTAGGATACTCTTAAACACCTATAGCATGGGCTGTAGAGTGAAACTCTATCTACGTATACTTTATGGGTCAGAACTCCCCTTTGTTAGTAACTACTGTATATCCAGCGCTCTATTCGGAGGGTAGTTCACTCATTTTTGATATGCCTCTATAATGCTTAAATAACCAGTGACTGTGAAAGCTTATTTTACTGCTTTCTATACTTAGTGCGGTGTATAACTTGCCTCTAAAAGTTAAAGTAAACTGGGACCTCTGCATAGCAGATGGAGTGTGCTATGCCCTCTGCCCTCAGGTATTCGAGGCAGGCCCCGACGGGAAAGCTCAGATAGTTAAGGAATTCAGGGGTGGCCAGCCTAACGAGGGGAAGATACCAGACGATCTTAAGGACTGCGCCGAGCAGTCGAGAGTAGCCTGTCCCGTCGGAGCGATATCGATAGAACCAGAATAGTAGTTCACTGAACCACGAGATTCAATTTTCTTTTTACTTAAGAGCTGGCCGTAATAGAGGAGGTCTAGTGTTCCCCTAACCTAACGCAGGTTCACGGTTTACTACCTAGCTATCTTCTCAGAAGCTTCTCCTAGATGGGAGCACGGTTTCTCACTCTCATAGTATGCGAAAGCAGTACTATGCTCGTCGCAAAGAATGCATTTAACGACTTCATCCAACAAGGACTCAGGTGCAACATAAGAAGTCTCCGTAGGTAAAACCTCCTTCATTTTTGGCAGTGTACCTCGTGTAGATTAAGCATAACCACATAGCTAAATCTGTCTCGACATAGTCTAGTATAGCTGATACTTGCGAGACTAGCTCCTACGCAAAACATCAAACTCCCCGTGAACTGAAATAGAAAGCTATTTAGCGTTATGTCTGGAATCGTAGTTACTGAAGATGCCTTACTTTCTATACTTGCTTAAAGCTCTTGAGATCTTTTCTACCTCATCTTCTCTCAGGGGCCTAAAGAATTCGATTAGAGCAAACTCTTTTCCGTATATAGCGGATAGAGACCCGTATACCGAGAAGTTTAGCGGCATAGCCTTTAGGTCGACTGCTAAGGTGAGGATCTTTCTGTACAGCTCTAAAGCTCTAGAGTACTCTCCATTTGTGTAGGCTTTGTAGAGGCTTACGAAGAGGTCTGGGAACACGTTAGCTAGAGCGGATACGTAACCTCTAGCTCCTGCGACTAGGGCTGGTAGAGTAGTTTCGTCAGCACCATTGAAGACAGTTAGGTCTTCGATTGTTGTTAGGTCTGCTATTTGAAGAACGTTTGCTGCACTATCCTTTATACCAACTAGGTTTTTAAGCTCCTTCTTAAGCTTTCTTACTAGTTTCGGGTCGACATTGTAGCCAGTGTTTTGGGGTATGTTATATATAAAGAACGGTAATTCCGTTAGAGAAGCTATTTTAGTGAAGAACCTAAACGCTCCTTCTTCATCTATTCTAAAGTAGTACATTACGTTAGAGGCGACAGCATCAACACCGCACTTTTCTGAGGTCTTCACAAGATCCCTAGTTTCTTCGAACTCTATAGAAGCTGCGTTAACTATTACGAATGCTGACTTTCTGTTTTCAGCTACATACTTCACGAGCTCGAGCTTACTCTTAATTCCCATAGCGTGACCTAGGCCCGTCGTAGAAACAATGAAGAGGCCGTTAATGCCCGACCGAAGGAGCCTATCAAGGTGCTCACCGAGTAACGTGAAGTTGATTTCATGACCATTGAACGGAACGGCTAGTGCCGGGACAACCCCGAAAAATCTGTTTGACATATTTCCACCTATAGCAGATTACACAGTAGGATTTAAAGGTAATAAAGAAGGTTAACTGGGGTAGTACGTTGTGTAGCGGTTTACGTAGTCCACACGTAGCTAGGGTGTCTACGCTTGTGATAGTAAGTGTAGTGGTATTACTCGTATTGCTCTCAATAGCCGCATACGTCATGTTTCTACCCTCGGAAAGGCAGGTCTCCACACAAACATCACCCACTCTCACGACACCTACTCCCACTAGTCCTACTCCCACACCTACTCCCACAACACCTACTCCCACACCTCAAACAACTCCCCAGATAACTACTCCAGCAACAACAACTCCAACACCAACACCCACCGTGGGGCCCAGCATAGAGCTTGTCGTAATAACTAGGCACTCGACGGATATTCAAATAGCTGCTAGGCAGAAGTTCCTTCAGAGCGAGCTAGCCAAGAAGTATGGAATAACGAACTTGAGGTTTCTATACATCGACGCTCCGGCATGGATAGACACGATAAAGCAGTACCTCGAGGCCGGGAGGTCGATAGACGTAGCGTGGGGCGGAGGACCGACTCTATTCGATATGTTACTGAGTAGTGGTCTACTCTCTCCGATCAAGAGCCCGGTAGTCCTAAGCGTACTTTCAGACATCCCGAAGGAAATAGCCGGCGCTAGCATGGTAAGAGACGTCAACGGTAGCATATACTGGATAGCGGCAGCCATATCGTCGTTTGGGTTTACGGTGAACGAGGTTAAGGTGAGTCAGCTAGGGATACCTTACCCAAGGAGCTGGGCAGACCTAGCTAGACCCGAGTACGCTATAAGAATGCCTCCACCAGTCGCGGGTTTAGCAGACGCCATCTACAGCACGAGTAATACGAGGATGTTTGAGATAATTGTTCAAACCTACGGATGGGTGAGTGGGTGGAAGCTTTTGACTCTCATAGGGGCTAACTCCGTTGTCTACACAGGCTCTGGCGACGTTAGAGAGGGAGTCATAAGGGGTGATATAGCTGTTGGACTTACGATCGACTTTTACGGATATGGTGCGCAGCTTGAGAATCCGAACACTAAGTACGTGCTGCCAGCAGACGGGACAGCGATCAACGGCGATCCAATAGCTCTTCTAGTGAGTAGCAGGAACTCCGAGGCAGCTCAAGCGTTTATAGCATGGGTCCTAAGCCCGGAAGGACAGACGATATGGATGGACGAGAAGATCAACAGAATGCCCATAAACCCGAAGGTATTCGATGTAACCGAGGAGGGTAGGAAGAGGCCAGACCTGAAGAGGGCTTATGAGGATACCCTGAGAGCTCTAGCCATAGAGTTCAGCGATGAACTGGCACTCAGCTATGAGCAGGCATTAATGTGGTTCTTTCATGCTACTATAGGAGACCCGACAGTAAACTCTAAGCTAAAGGAGGTCTGGAAGGAGCTCTCACTGGCTTACCTGACCGGGAGGATTAGCAAAGAGAAATTTGAAGAGCTTATCGACGATTTAGGAAACCCTGAAAAGCTTGCCTTCAGAATTCCCGGGTCTGGAGCTACGGCTACGTTTACTGAGAAACTAGCTCAAGAACTGAACGATAAGGTGGCGACGGACAGAGATTTTAGAGACGCAATAGTAAGGGAATGGAAGGAGAGAGCTATCGAGAGATATGACTCGGTCCTACGGAAGTTGTGGAGCCTATAGTAGTGGCAATATTTTTTCTTATTAGGTTGTGAAGTTTAAACCCTAGTTTCTGTTCCCTAGTTACCAGGGGTCAGAACACGCAAGGATAAATCCTGTTTATTGCTTAATACCAAGGGCTAAAACAAAAAGAGAATTGCGGGCAAAGAATCAGCTAAAGAGGGCAGTTGAATACCGTTTATCTGCTGGTAAGATCTACTGGTAAGGTGAGCACGCTCATGACCTCATCTTCTTGTGCAAAAGAACGATAACTACAGCTAAAGTTATCACTAGCGCAGCTACAACCGCTAGAGTGCTTAAGCTAGGTCCTACCGTGGGAGCTGGTGGTGTGGTGGGACTAGGAGTTGTGGAGGGAGTTTCTGAGGTGACACTTACAGGACTCGTGGGTGTTGGTGTTTGAGTTGTTGTTGCTGGAGTAGTTATCTGGGGAGTTGTTTGAGGTGTGGGAGTAGGTGTGGGAGTAGGACTAGTGGGAGTAGGTGTCGGCCTCAAATACTCTATGAAGATCGTCTCTGAGGCCATGTTGCCAAAAGCATCGAATAGGAGCAGCGTAAGATTAGCGTAGCTAGCTTTAGCTGGAGGCATCAACAAACTCAGCTTAGCTTGCCCAGGATCGGCTGGAACGAGCTCTAGCTCTGCATATGAGATTGGGTTGCGATCGGCATCATGCCATACGACTCTGGCGATTCCACCCATTACTGCTGTAGTATCAGTAACGGAAACCTCGACGAGAACTTGGTCAACTTCAGGTCTGGGTCTTACTGGAAATAGGCGTAATCCCGTGATAACTGGTGGTTCTAAATCATCATCTCCTATACAGCTTAGTGTGATAAATATCCCAGTGGCAGTCTCCTCTAACCCTATCTCGACCTCAGTAATAACCATCTCACTATTGCCCCAAGTAGCTGAGTAGGTAGTGTAATCCTTAATTTTCTCTCTAATACCTACTAGAGGCCTAATCAAGAACACTGAGGGTCTCTCGCATTTATCACTCACTAAGTACACAGGAAACCTTTCGGGGAGTTGGGAGAAGCCATTTCCCAGAACCTTAATGAAGACAGCGGAACCCGAACTAAACTCCACCTGCCTGTAGTGTACAGGCTCTATGTTTAAGCTATTGACCACGTCTCTCAGAGACTTATCTGCCGGTAAAAATACGGAAATACTGCCGTTTCTGTAAATACGTACTAATCTATAGCCGTTGTAGTACGATCTAGATCCACCAAGAGTTAATGTAGTCAAGAAGACCGTTTTTTCGTTATATACGGCGTAACCATCGCTATGTATATGTCCAGCCAATACCAGAGTCACGTTGTAGCTATCCACGAGTTCTAGAAACCTCTTAGTCAAGCTGGGGACGTTAGCCCAGCTACTGTAGAAGTGGTTAGTCGCTTCTTGCGGTGAGATTGAGCCTCTGAAGCCTCCTCTAAATATAGGGTAGTGAAGGGCGACAACCTTGACCTCAGCATCGTAGTTAGTCTTAAGGACATTCTCGATAAAGTCTAGCTGAGATATGTCGGCATAGCCTAGAGCAGTGTCTACTCCAACTATAAGGTATGGCCCGAACCGGCGATACCAGTAGGGTGAGCCCACTACGCTACCGTAAACCCTCTGGTAGAGCTCGGGCGGTATTCCAGCACCGTCGTGGTTTCCGGGAACTGTTAGGATAGGTTTCACGAGGTACTTCAAACCCTTCAAATAGTACATCAGTTCGTCTACCGATCCCGGGTGGTCTGCTGTATCACCGGTGTTTAATACGAGGTCTACGTCTAAGGCGTTAGCTAGAAAGAATGCCGAGAGCAAGTGGTGGTACGAAGTTCCAAGAGGAGTCAGCGGTGTTATTAGGTGGACATCACTTATGTGCATCAAGGTTAAAGCGTCCGGGACGTCTCGGAATACCGAGACGCACTTATCTCTGAATAGCACCCCCTGTACTGTCTCAAGCTGTAGACTACACACGATTACTTTCCCACTAACGACCACTCTCTCTGCTACTCGAAACCTCAGAACTAACCTGTCACCCTCTCTTCGCTTACTGAGTAGCTCGATTTGATATCTAGCTACTTGGTTTTGAGAGGGACACGCTAGGTAGGCCCGCAACTCACCTGAGTCGAGTAGTCCGGCAGGATCATAAACAGATACATCGAGATAGCCTCCCGGAAATGTTAGCGCGTTGAGGGCTTCAGTCGGGTCTACGATTTTAGGTTCTTCTACTTGAGCTAGAGAACTCACGGATATGAGCAAGCTTAGGAGTATAATTGAAGCCACAGGTAAACACGCTGTCAACCTCCGCAAGCACGCCACCATACCCTAATCACCGATCACCATATTTCCGTGTAGTATAAATGCAGTAGAATATACCAGGTACTCTTGGCTAGAACCTATTCAATAAATAGCACACCACAGCTCTCGCCGCACTATGTCTTAGTAAGTTCATAGGAGTATTGGGGCGGGCTGAAGAAATAAGAACGTACATCTAAGAGCTGGTTTCGACAGGTCCTAGTCCAAGCACGTTATTACCTCGAACAAAACACTTTAACTGGGCACAGGGGTGAAGTCCGCAGTAAGAAAAATAGTAAGAGTAGGGAAGAAGTCGTACGCTGTTGTTATACCTAAAAAGTGGCTAAACTTCCTAAGGGCACATCCCGGGGAACCCGCCTATATAGTTATGAACGACGACGGTACTATTACCATAGCTCCCCTGAAGACTACTGAAAGTGCTCCAGCTAGGGTGACTGCTCACACTGCTCTCTCTACTCTATCTGCTGACAGCAGGTCTATCACTAAAGTTGTTTTAGCTCTGTATTCGGCAGGCCTCAGTAGTCTAATTGTTGAAGCTGGGATACGCTGGGACGCTGTTTCCATACCGCAAGAGCTGGCGAGAGTCGAGCAATTAGAGGGCAGAGCACTCATAAGCTTCAGGGAACTTAGAGCTGATCCCCGCGAGGTCCTCGAGAACATGGTCCGCAAGGTTAGGGATGCATTTAGGCTGTTTTACGAAAACCTGGAGAGGTTTTCCCCCGAAATATGGGAAGAAATCCATAGACTAGAGGGCGAGCTCGATGTAATGGTGCACTTAGTCTTGAGGCTAGCCATAAGGAAGTTAGTAGCGGAAACCCTGAGGAGGGGGTTGGAGAGCGATACCCTAGTTCGGAGTATACTTGACGTATCGGTAGCCAAGCTTCTCGAAGATCTCTCTGACTGCGTAGATAGGTCTGTACACCGCATTAAGGAGTACTCTACCATCTCAAGGGATTACAGAAACTTGTTCATTAAGGTAAGTGATTTAAGTGATGATGTGATGATGTGCTATCTACACCGCTGCTCAATTGATGATGTGATATTAAACCTTAATAAAGCGTCGAAGCTCCGGGAAGAACTAAAGGAGCTCATGTCAGTATCGGCGTCTCCACTTCAAACACTGCTATCAGAAATTGAGGTAGCACTAACCTTAGTAGAGGACTTGCTAGAGGCCACCCTCGTCCTAGCTTACGGGTGATGTCGTCTTGCTCAAATACGAAGGCTTGGTCTTGAGGGAGGCCAGAGTCGTTACTCCTCACAGGGTTATACAGAACGGGTACGTAGCAATAGAGTCCGGGAGAGTAGTAGATGTAGGTGATGAACCTTATAGAGGTGGAGAAGGCCTAGACGAGCTGTACCTTAAAGGCATGGCCGTTGGTCCTGGGTTTATCGATACACATATTCACGGGGCTTTTGGTATAGACTTAAGTGCGGCGACACCTAGCGAGATCGTTAGACTATCTGAAGAATTAACTAAGTATGGTGTAACCTCGTTTGTTCCTACAGCGGTTACTCTCCCCCATGAAGAGCTCCTTAGGTTCTGTAGAAATGTCTTGGCAGCATCTAGACAAGCTAGGGGAGCTAGAATACTGGGGATACACCTAGAGGGTCCGTTCCTAAACCCTAGGAGGGCTGGCGCTCAAAACCCCGCATACATGAGACCTGCTAAAGTGGCTGAGCTTAAAGAACTTGCTAGCGTTTCGAGTGGGCTACTGAAGTCTATAACCGTCGCACCAGAGGTGGAGGGAGTTACCGAGCTCATACGGAACGCTACGATGATGGGCGTTGTAGTGCAAGTAGGACATACAGACGCAACATACTCCGAGACCATCGAGGCAGTAGAGTTGGGGGCGACTAAAGCCACACACCTATACAACGCTATGAGCGGCATACACCACAGAACTCCGGGAGCCGCTCTTGCCCTACTTCAGGCTAATAGTGTCTACCTCGAGCTCATTGTTGACTTTGTTCATGTCGCACCTGAAGTCGTTAAGTTCACTATAGACTACGCTAGTTACCGTAGAGTAGTGCTTATTTCTGACTCTATCTCAGCTACCGGTCTTCCAGAAGGTTCGTACAAGCTAGGTGGTCTAGACGTAGAAGTCAGAAAAGGTGTTGCTAGAGTAGCTGGTAAGGACGTATTAGCTGGGAGCACTCTAACCATGAAGCAAGCCTTCTACAACGTAATCTCCTTAGGTTCCCGGCTTGAGGAGGCTTTCTACATGGCTTCAACAGCTCCAGCAGAGTCTTTGGGGGTGTCCTTAGATTTAGGAAGTATAGTACCGGGGCGTAGAGCTGACTTAGTAGTTCTAGGAAGAGACGGAAGTGTCGTGGCGACATTTATAGGTGGGAAACTCGTTTACTCTAGAGAAGACTTCAGTGAACTAATGAGCTGACCGCTCCTATGTTAGAGAGTGAAGTCTAGAGTACGTAAGTAAATCTTAACTAATTATACTGAGTACATGAACTACGGGGTGTTAGTAGTGCTCGAGAATTGTGACACAAAAGAGTTAAA
>Ga0209394_1000539_pt1 | contig 29368 bp, 21 predicted proteins | sample JNZ201metaG_FD_184122 | JGI IMG/M metagenome (GOLD analysis project Ga0209394, IMG submission 184122) | Hot spring microbial communities from Jinze hot spring, China to study Microbial Dark Matter (Phase II) - JNZ 20120812A (SPAdes) (version 3) ... | reverse complement strand
GAGCGGAAAACCAGATGTGTTTTTGGGCGCGAAATCAAACGAATACGCAACATTGCTTAACTGGGGCGGCACATCACTATCATTGCTTGTGATAATGCCACCCGCGCGAAAGATTTGCTCGGCAATAACGCCACCTTGGGTTTGCTTGTTGATAAACCTAACAAAAGGCAAGGGATGGCTGCCCCTGTGCTCTGGAAAGTATGCGTTGTTTGAAAAGGTTGATGGCTCTATCCAAGTATCATAAAATTGGCAATCTATTAACTCAAGCCACCTTTGTGCTAAGTTGTAAGTTCCCCAGTCCAATCTTGGCTTAGATGTGCCATCACAACCATACCTGAATGTGCAAGACTTAAATTTGATAACTTGTGCATAAGTAACATTATAATTCTGCATATATGCTAACCCAATCATGGTGCAATTTGTGAAATCAGCAGAAATACTGCCACCTAACATAGGGGAGTAACAAATTGAATTAGTGACAATTATCTGGTCTGATGCGTTGCCATAAATGTAAGGATTGAACAAAATGCAATTGTTCATGTAAATAGAACCATAAGGTATCATGCTCCATGCCCCACCACCAACACATTCATTATAATAAACTCTCAGACCGCCTACTACATACATTAATACACCAACACATCTTTGAAACACCACAGGGTAGCCATCTGTGTAGTTACCTGCAAAGCCATAATAAATTCCTGCTGGGGTAGTGCTAAGATATTCAGCATAGTAAGGGTTTGATGCAGTAAAGTATGGAGCATAAAAAACACCATAGGCAGAACCAGCGCGGTTAAATTCTACCCACTTTAATGATGTGACAGGAATATAACTTGTTGCCCTATGGAAGGTGTAATAACTTGTGCTTGTGTTGGGGTCAATTATTCTGATTAATCTATTTGCTTTTGCAACATGTGTGCCTGCAATGTAGTTTTGTGGCAAGGTTGTGTTTAATGTTAGTGTGTAAGTTCCATCCTGATTTTGAGTTACAGCGTTAACAGTTGCACCAAAAGGGGCTACATATGAACCTGTTGTTTCAACTGCTCTTGGCATGTAGATGTAATCTCCAACTTGCCAGTTTAAATCTTCTGCAACCACAATGGTATTGCTTCCTGATGATGCTGGTGCTGCAAGTGTTGTGTAGATTTTATAACCACCTTGCCCATCAGGGGGTAGGTTTGGAGAGCCACTTAAGGAAACCTGCCCATTGTTAGTCACCACAAACATATGATAACCTGCCACAGTTTTCTGAATTGTAACTTTCACAGGGGGCATTGGGTTTGCATCAGTTCCACACTCAAACCTCCCACCATCTCTCACATACACATATCCCTTAAACCTTAACCTTAGATTTTGTGTTGCATTTGTATCAAACTTGAGTGTGCCGTAAATGTTAATATCCAGAGAGTTATATGCAGTGCCAAGTTCAACATCATAAGAAGAGCCTTCTACAACATTGTAGATAACTGTGTGCCCTGCTTGAATAACAACCTGGTCTCCTGCTTGTGGCACAACCCCACCTTGCCAGGTGCTCGGGTCTGTCCAGTAACCTGATTGTGCGGAGTACCTTACTGCCACGGCGTTTCACCTCCGTTTCGCGCTTAGTTACGCATTGGTGGTTAGTGTGGGTTCTGTATTCTCAATTGGTTGCGCGCTTTCGTATGAATATTGTTCTACGAGCGCGCCGAGATAGGTTAGCGGTTCGGTTTGCGGTTTTTCTGAGGAGCACACACGCGCGATGGGTTGCGCGCCGAATTCGGGGTGTAGTTCTTCAATTTCGCACACCCAGTAAGCATGTTCCCAGTAGATGCGCGCGCGAAATCGTTTGCCTTCATGCATGAACTCAACTTCTTTGCACATCGTCGCGCATAACTACACACCCCCTTAATTGTATTTTGGCACACTTTTTAAACCGCGCTTGCGCGGCGCGCTACTTCAGCATTGAACCGAGCATCTTACTGCCACAGCATTCCACCCCCGTTTTACGCAAACGGCGGGCGGCGCTACAACTTGAAGTTTGGGTGCAACAATTTTTCTTTTTTCAGCCATTCTATAATTTTTTCGCATTCGCTGCTGTTCTCTTGGATATTGTTTAGCATTGCGAGGAAGTAAAAGTATGTGCGTTTCGGCGCGCCGCGCTTCGCCAACTCTTTGCGCAGGCGCTCAAGGAACTCAAAATCTTTCATTACGATTTTGTATAGCAATCCCACGCGCGCATCACCACGCGGCCTTTAGTGAGTTGTTGTTCTTTTTCTTTTGTTTTTTGTGTAATTGCTGCGCGCAGCAGGCGCTCAAGCACCCCAACGAGTTCCTTGCCTGTTGGGTGGTAGGGGAACACACCTTGCGATGCGCGCTGCCAAACCCCGCGCATGCCATCGCGCTCAGCGCACATCTCCCACAGCAGGTAGCCAACGAAGTAACTTGAGAACTGGAAGGGTTCTGCGAAGCGCGGAATGTGCGGTTTCACAGTGTAGAGCGGGATGATGTTTTCAAGCACAAGGAAGCGCTCAAGGTATGATAGCAATTCAACGAAGAAGTAGCGTTTGATATCTTCGCTTTCGGTTAGTTCGGCGCCCAAGCGCTGCGCGAACACCGCCCACCCCTCATGGAAAACCGAGTAGGTATCAATGAAAGCCAAACCTGATAAGGAAGTTAGGCGCAGCGCGTCGTCAACGGGTAGTGGCGCGCCGACCTTGCGGTGGTTGTGCGCCAAATACGCGTGCCCTGGCACACCCTCGTGAAACAGCAAATGGATTTCCTGCGCGGGGTTGAACGGCGCATCGGGGGGTTTGAAGATGTAAATTTCCATTCCTTTGCTGGTTTCTCTGAAGAAGGCTACGGATTGGGTGTAGCGCGCTTCTTCGCCGTAGACGACGACCACGCGCAGCGGTTCATCTATCACAGGCAGGTGGTAATGTTGAGTTAGGCGTTCTTGGATTGTTCGCAGCGCGCCTTCGGTGAAATCTGCGTAGAACTGGTGCACTTCGGTTTCGGGAACTGGCGCGGGGGGCAGAAACCCCACTTTGGCTATTCCGCTCAGCGCAACCCAAAGTTCCCGCACGATTTTGTGAATTTTGAAGTAAGTATCATCATCAAGCCTGATGGGGATGTTGCCTTCTATGAGCCAGCGAAGTGGTATAGTGAAGGGCAGCACCGCGCCGATGTTGGCTAAGCAGGTGGATATGAGTTTATCAACTTCGCGCGCCCAACGCGCGGCGCCGATGGCGGGCCCGTATTTTGTAACTGCGCGCTTGATGCGCTGCAATGTAACGAGTGTGTGCAAGTAAACAGTCCAGTTGTATTCGTAGGCGAGGAATGTGGTGGTTTCAAGCAACTCTTGCTGCATTTCGGCGCGCTCGGCTTTACTAACACCAGCGCTAACGAACATATCGTAAAGGTCGCGCTCAATGGTATACACCACAGTTGAGAGGATTGGCGCGAAGCCGTCGCGGTAGCACAAGCGCGTGAAGTAATCAAGTTGGCGCGCGGCGAGCACGCCATACACATCGCGCGCAGTTTGAATTTGGTTTGGCGATTCGGCGCTCCTGCGCATTTCGGCTACGCTGCGCGCCATATCGTCTATCGCGCGTGCGAACGATGGTGGGTTTATCAAAACGCTTTCAAAATCGCGCCACTTTGTCGCCAAAAAATCCGCAACTGTATCGTAAGCCCCCATCAACATCACCACTTCTATTTTAGCACAGCCTTGTGATAGAATTAAAAATGAGGCTAAAGTTATAAGAGGTGAACGGAATGGTTTGGAGAATGCTGTATCGCGCGCACTTGCCGAAGCCAATCAATAACATTCCAGCCGATAACTACTCGCCGCTGCGCGCCACAACAGATATATCGTATTCATACAGAGCGTTCGCCACAGGCAATGTTATTATACCTAATTACAGAGCGGTGCCAGGCGAGTTCACTTTTGAATACGATATTGCGCCGTTTTTGGAGGCTGCGGAGAACGAGTTCATACCGTTTTTGCGCGCGCAACTCAACCCAGAAGATTTCGGTATCCCTGCGCGCAGACACAGAATATTCATCACAAAGCCAATAGCGCTGTATTCATCTGGTTGGTTTTTTGATGGTATTCACAAGTTGCCAGGCTTTGATGGCGTTGATGTGTTCTACTCAACGGTGCCGCCAGAGGATGAAGGCAAGCCTTGGTGGGGTGAGTATTACGACCCTGCGTTGCGCGCACTTTACAATTCGCCTGCGGAGCACGCGTTCGCCGAGGATTCGCGCAGTTACATATACACTGGCAACCCCAACGACCCGCGCGTTTGCTGCCCCGCGCTCACACCATCATACCTTTGGGATAGATTGCGCTTCTTCATACGCTTCTTTGATACCGTTTACATATTCAAACCTACTGAGTATGCGCGCCGCCAATACTACAGGTTCGTTGAGGAAGACTTTCCAGCGATTATGCGGTTGTTGCAAGGCTTATCTTGGCTTGAGCCTGTGGAGTTACCAAGCGATGTTTACGATACTCCGATAACGGAAACGAATGTTTTCGTAGGTATATCACTTGGCGAAGCGTATTACAGCGCATGGCGCGAGATAGGTCGGATGGGTTGGAGAGGAGAATGGCCACCCCCAGACGGTGATATATTGGCGACACCAGCATCTCCAGGCGATGAGATATTGCCGCCGCCTGATTACCTGCCTGATGCGTTGCGCGAAGACGCGCAGGCGCGCCACTTAAACCGTGGCAAGTGGCGCTACTCGCCTGATTCTGGGTACTGGCCAGCGCCAACGAACCCAACATGGTGGGAGATTAGCGATTTCAATGTGCGCAAGGTAGGTTACTCGCTGTTGCACCTTTTGCAGTTTTACAACTACGATTGGGATGAAGAGGGAAGTTGGGTGGAGCGTGTGAAGGAAACGGGCGCGCAGGATAAAGTTTTCGCTTCATATACCACAGGTTATTACGATTCGCAAGGGAATTGGATAATGCCGCCGTTCGTAACTGCTGTGCCGCCCATTCTCATAGTGAACTCAACCAGCGGCGATGTGATTTTGCTTGGTTTGGATGGTGATGATGTGGATGCCGAGACGCTCACGAAGGTGTTTGTGCGCGGCGATTATAAGCGCAAGGGGCGCTTAGGCGCGCTTGAATACAAGGTGCGGTTTTTGCTTACAACGCGCGTTAATGTAACTATCACAAGTTGCAAGAAGTTGAAGGAGGGTATGAAGGGGTATGCGCCGCCGAAGCCAGAGGTTATGCGGCGCGCACTTTACCCTTACTTTGAGTTGGTGGATTACTTCACTTATCCGAGCGCGCAGTTTTTGAAGCCTGAAAAGCGCCAATTGCAATACGCGCCGCGCGATGTGAATAGGTTCAAAGAGATGAAAGCGCCGAGCAAGATTACAACAGATGAAGGCATTGAGAAGTTGTATGGTGTGAGTTTCCATGTAGCCACGCTGCCAACAGGCGAAAGTAGCAATGTGGGCGCTTACTTGCACGATGATAACATTCAAATAAACCACTTCGTAGATAACCTTAGCGTGGAGTTGAAGAAAACTATCGTTGGCAACAGTGTGCGCCCGTGGCTTGAAGAGCACTTGATGCCTGCGCTCCAGCACGCGGTAGGTTTAATTAAACTTAAATTACTTGCGCGCCGTTATCACCACCCGCGCATGATTGACGATGATGTTACGGTGCATCAGGTGAAGATGCGCAGGGGGGCGCCGAGCGGCGCGTTTCCTATCACGGTTACATCGCGAAAGGAAGTGGTTTCTGTAGCCGATTACTTGCGGAAAGTTGGTGTGAACTTGGATGCGGTGCCCAGCGAGTATCATAGTAATTTCAGATACGCTTTTCGGTTTTTGAGCGCACTGTGGTTCCCTGATTACCACGCGTATCCCGATAAAGTTGGTAGTTTCGCGCAACTCGCGCAGCGCTTGATGAAAGAGCAGAAAACCTACGCCGATTTTCCATTAGAAGATAGCCCTAAAGTGGTGATGTTTCGCGCGCCAGCCGTATCGCCACCAGAACTGCAATTCATACCGCGCTACAAAGTGCTGGTTTCGCCTGCCATTGGGTTGCTCTGGGAGTGGCGTTACAAGGAAGACCAGTGGGTGCTATCGCGCCATCTCCTGCGCTGGGGATGGTTGGTAAGCGAGTTGAGCAGCGATGATAAGGATGGGTGGGCGGCACTGCTCGGCGCTGTGACGCTGCAAAACATCACCGAGAGCGATGCCGCCATACTGCGCTACGATGCGTTCAACGATGTTTTCTACATCGCACCATACAACCAGCCGATTGTTGTGAGCGCGCTCGCCACCAGCGAGAAAACGCGCACAACGATAGATTACAATGTGAATATAGCGTCGTATCAATACGCGCAGCGCAGCGCGCCCACCGTAGACCCCAACATATACTCGCGCGATGCATCAGTAACTTTCGCCACCGAGCGCGGCGTTGGCACGCTATCTGAAATCGTGTGGGCTTCGCTACTGGAACTCGCGCAAGCATACAACCTGAAAGATAACCCCAACGAAGGTGTTGTGCGAGATATCATGCTCACGCTTGCGTACCATAAGTTGCCGCCACCAGCGCCGACGCTTGGTGTTACCGCTGAGGAGTGGGCTGCGCGCGCCGTTCGCAGCGTGTTCAGCGGCAACTACCAACTCCCGCCGCAAGGGATTACCGAAAACGATAAGATTATTGCGAGTTTGTGTGGTTTGCGTGGTTTGATAACCAAAACATTACCAGAGAGCGCGCCCGATGTGTTTAAGTTTGCGCGCAGCGAGCGAAATGAAGATTACCCACTCATTGCGCGCGACTTGAAAGGTGGCGGGGTTGTGGAGTACCCTATCGGCGGCGTTCGCAGCGCGCTTCTACGCCCACTACCAAACGACGAAAACCAGCGCACTGGTAACAGGTTGGAGTTCTTATTGGATGATGTTGCGCGCAGCGAGATTTTGCTCGTGCGCGAAAGCAGTTGGCAACCAGAAAGCGTGGTGGATATCGGTGGCATCGTTTTCCTTGCGCGCATCGCCATGCCACGCTTGCGTAGCGGCATGTATATCGTGCGCGCCGAAGATAAACGCTGGGTTGTTGAGTTCAAAGATTACACCAAGTATGCGTATGTGCTGAGCAGCGTGCTAACTTACGCGCCGTTTGTGTTTCACGATTTACCGAAGCGCGCAAAACCCCTTATCTACTACCCAGTTGATGCATCTGAAGTGCTAACGAAACCGAAATACGCACCGTCTCATGTTGCGCGCACCGCCACAGGCCCCTACCACCCACAGAAAACGAAGCAAGTGCGCTACCCAAGGCTCGCCAGCGAAGGTTGGGTGTTCTACTTATACCCAAGCGTTGTTGGCGACGCCATTGAAGGTTATGTTATCCCGCCACACCAGCGCGAGCCCGTGCGCGTAGGAAACAAACAGAGCAAGATAGTTGCGCTGCCTATCGGGGAGTTTGTGTTACAAACCATGCCGTTGTGGTTGTTGCGTTGTGATTACGCGCCGCCAGAGGGGGCGTTCGCGCACTTCTTGCGCGGCGCTAACTACCCTCCACGCGCGCTGCGCTTGATGTTGCCAACATACACAACAACCATCTACCCTAAGGTGGTCACAACAAGCGAAGATGTGCACCATACGATAACTGGCGCTATGCTACCAGATAGAATGATTGTTGCGAAAGGCGATTTTGATAATCGCATTACAATATTGCGCGCCGATGGCAACACCTACACTGTGTATTCGCCTGATAGTGGCGATGCTGAGCACTGGGTTGCCTTGTTCTGCGGCGCACAAGGTTATTACTTGCCCTGTGTTAGTTACGATTATGATAAACATGCTATCAACTTGCAACCGCTTTACGAGGATGGGCGCCCGTATCCTGCGGGGCGCGCGCTTTGTATGAACTACAACGCGCAAGAAGAAATTTGGTTTGAGGGATACAGTGAAAGCGATGATGTCACAAAGTTGCGCGAAGACCCGCGCCATCCCTACCACTGGCGCATATACATGAACATCACATTGCCGCACCCCATCCTACCGAAAGTTTACGCGCTCGTTGAGAAAGGTAGAACATCGTTTGTGCACTTCGCTGAAGAGCCAATGCACCTGTTTGGTTTGCTGCGCTGGATAAGCGATTACTCACCCGAAGCGTATGTGCGAAACGCGTGGAGCAAGGAATGGGAGCGCGCAACGAACCTTATGAAGGAATGGCGCGCAAAACTCAATAGCGCTGGAACCGATTTGCCTACTTTATACTGGTTGGATTACAGTAATTCGGTGGTGGCCAAGGGGCTTGCGTCGCTTAAGCATATGCTTGAGGTTGGTGTGCGCGCAGAGTATTTCGCCAACAGCAAAGAGCAAACATTATTCAACAACCTTGTGAACTACCTAACAGGCGATTACAAGCGCCTTGATTACGCGCCGTTCGCTGCGTATTACGCGCCGAGCGACATGAGCGATGTTGATGTAATTGAGCGTTGGATACACAAAAAAGAGCCGTTGTCGGATATGTTTGCGCGCACGCCAGCGGCATTGCTCGTGATACCGAACCCGCCGAAAACCTTCCAGTTCAGCAACATACTCACCTACTACGATAACAAGCGCGTTGAGAGTTCGCCTGCGTTGTTTATCGGCGCGCCCACCTTGCCACCTGCTGCGCGCACTCTCAACGAATACGATTTCGTAACCGCATACACATTCTTACAAGAGCATGCTACGGTGTTGCAGAAGTATTTGCGAGACAACAACTACCTGCGCGTGCATTACTACACATTTCTTCCGCCGCGCGAGCAATTGGATGCGCTCAAATCCGCGTACCCGCATATTTACGGCGCGCACATAGATAACATAACCAATATGTTGAATATGCTTGTGTATTCCATGCTCAACGCCAGCGCGTTTGTGCACCCGTTTTATCCGAACCCGTTTGAAATCGTGCGCGCCTTAAAAGATGGGTTGTTCTTGGGTGTGTGGCGCGCCGCGCGCTACAACTTCTACGAACTTCCCGATGTGCGCTTCCGCCACATAGGTATATACCTACCGCTTAGGTATTTTCCTTATCCGCACTTGCTTGAAGGCATGATTGCGTTTGTTCGTGCGCGCACGCGAACAGCAAAAATTGAAGATGCATACCGAAGGTTGTGCCGCCCAACGGTGGATTTTCGGCTTTCGGAACTCTCCGCGATACCTTTCACTCCAACTTACTTGCTGCAGCCTTCGGGGCGCGCAACCCCACATTACGCGCTCGGAAAAGTTTTCCGCATACCTACTACAGTGGCTGATGAGTATTTGAAAGGGAACTTCAGCGACTACTTGAGCGAGTTAACGAAGCCTGTGAAAATTGATTACATTGCGCACGCGCCTGTTGGGGGTTACTTGGGTAGTTACGCTGTGCCAGGCGCGCCCAACCCGCTCACGCCGTTCGCATCCGTTATGTTCATCAAGCCTACATACTTCAAAGATTGGTTGCGCGATGTGAAACCCGCTGTTGCGCGCACTGAGCACACCGTGCCGCCTTGGGGCGCGCGCATCAATATCAAATTCAACAACACATTGGGTGGTATTGATTACACGATAGTTGATGCGTTTTTGCAGATGGCGCACGATTACGCGTCGTTGATGCTCGTTGGTGGCGCGCACCCGTTGCACTTCTCCGCGCTCGTGGGCGCGCTGCACGAGCCTGAGCGCGCAGAATGGGTAAAGCGCTTCATCTCATCAAACTACATGCCAATTTTCTACGATGGCGGCTTCATTTGGGAGAGCATGAAACATATCAGGCTAAACAATAGTGACGCCGCGCTTCTGCAAAGCGAGCGAACAATCTTCCTGCCCGCCTTCCCTACCCTGCTGAAACAAGATGAGTTGCAGAAGCGCAATTTAGGTGAGCCTCGGTTTGGCGAGGAGGAAGAAGGGGGTAGTGGTGGCGCGCATCGGGCGCGCAGTTGGGTTATTGAGCCACCGCAAGGCTACGCGCTTACCTGGACTTACAAAGAAATACCGACTTTCACTGTGGCGAGCATGCTGCTGCCGTTTGCGTTCTCGGTGATGCAACTTGCCAACCCGAACGCCGTTGGCGATGGGCTTGTAAACTACTTGGAGCGTTTGCTGCGCGCCTGCCACCAGCGCGAACTCAAATTGCTTATGCATAACAAGTATTACCACGATTTCGCGCACTACGCTGGTTATGTGTTGCACTTGCGCTCGCCGCTTGCGCATTGGCTTATCGGCGCGCGCGAAATGATTTTAAGCGCCATGCAATACATGCCAGCCGATTACGAACCAGAAGTTCACGAATTCATGAGTTGCGCGCAGGTATCCTACCACACAGACCCGTTCGTTATTGAGTTCTACCGCGCGCAATATGTGCATTTCTGGCTGCTCATGCTACCGCACATTTTGCAAATTCCGCAGGAAGGCTAAAATGTGTTGTGGTTGGAGGTGCTGATAGGAAGGATGCAACGGCGCGCGCCAGACGCCTACGAAATCTACGCTATAGTGCTGAATATCGCGCGGGAGTTGAAAGCGAATGTTGACTGGGTTGCTGGCAACCCGCACGCGCCATCTCCGCTTGATTATATGCGCGATGAAAGCGAGTTCAAAGTGCATCGCAACACAATTTTCTTCGTTACTCCGCGCGAGAAGGGTGTGTTGCCTTTCACGGTGTTTATCAACGATGTGTTTGATGAACTGCGCGGGACGCGGCGCGCTAACTTGTTTATCGCCTTTGGCTTGATGAGCAACTTATACGATGTTATGCGCTACAATGTGCTATCGTTGCAATGCGCGCCGCACAACCTCGCGAAAAGTTTGCGTGATGCTGCGCGCTATATTGTAGAGACAGTGCGCGAAATCTCAACACAGAAAGGCTTTGCACCGAAACTTCCTTTGCGCATTTTTGATGAGATTGGTAATCAATTTGCTCAACATTTGGCGCGCACCTACCCAACCTTATTCCCGCGCCCACTGAGCGTAACAACCCGCGTAATCGCATCCGTTGAAGGCAGCAAGGCCACTGCGCGCCACAAGAACTACAAATTGGAATTCGCAGATAACATTCACACAATCAACTACATAGCAACCATCAATATCAAACACTACGAGCCGCCACTACCCTTCCTTACTGTTTACATTAGGTTACAAGCGGCGAAACCTTCTGCGGATGCCACTGGGCGCGCTGGTTACTTTGATATCTTAGATTTGCACTTGCTTGTAGGCAACGAAGATATTCAACAAGCAACGGTTTGGTATAGTTGGCGCGGCGTGGATATTTACTCCATCATAAGCGTAGGTGGGCACACATTCCACGACGCGTCTTCGCTGCGCGATTTTATTCTAAGCAAAATCAAAGACGAGTTTGCGCAACATGTCGCGCGCGATTACGCGCCGCAAGCGCCGCACGCAATGGGATATTTAGATAGCATTGAATCAGCACTGCCGCAATTTATCGCGCGCACAGTATACCACACTTTCTGCGAAGCGCTCAGGGTAGCACTCACTGCGCGCGGTATCGGCAAGGTTATATTCAAACCTTACAAAAGCAGAGGGGAGGTTACTGGCGATACAGTAATGATTTCGTTCAATATTGATTGCGCGCAGCAAGATTACTACGAAAGGCAACTGCTTATCACTGGGAACGCACGCTATCCTGCGCGCTTGTTCTCCGTAATCGTGGGCGTGGAAGTGGTTCGTCGCGCCCCAGGGCGACGCTTCATTGAAGTGCGCGAAGTGCAAGTAATGTTTAGGCGACAAGGTAAAGGAGATAGTGGCGATACTTTGTTAATGGATACACCTGTGCGCATAAGAAACAGAGAAGAGATGTTACAATTAGGTAGAGAGGTAAGTGAGCGCGTTTTCAGCGCGCTTTCAAATTGGTTAGTAGATGTAGTGAACGATGTCGCAAACGCGCAACCGTAAACCTTTGGAGGTGTTGAGCATCATGGATGCGCGCACAGTAAGTGCACCACTGGTGGCAAAAGTGAAGCAAAAAGCACGGAACATAATGCGAACGATTGGCGCGCGCACTGGCTGGAATATTCGCTACTCTGGTGACACCGAAATCCACCAAGAAAATAACTACATTTTTATCACTGCATATCACATTGATTGTTGGGCCGAAACGCACCATAAGTTGCACAGCGCGAATTTTCCGTTATTTGTAGCGGCCTTCGCTGTGCAGACTACCATGAAAGATGGTGCGCGGCGTGCGCGCACGGCTGCTGTACTGTTCGTGTTTGATGGGCTCACTAACCTGCATAGCAAAGCAGAGCGAATTATGAGCGACAAAGAGTGCACGGCGTTGCGTGTATTCAACTTCCACATAGGAAGCGCAGAACAATGGTTCATAGATAAATGCGTGGAAATAATCAAAGCATCGCAGGCGCGCACAAAACCTATCTACATTAGCGTTAATTTTGATACACACCTTCGTGATTTCGCCAACTTCCTAACAAACATGTTCTCTACGGCGTTGAACACACCTATCGTTTTTACCTATACTACAAACTTGAATGTATTTAACCACAAAATCACCAATCCAACCGAAGCGCGCGCAGATTTACGAACAACACAATTAGGTGTGATTAACGATAAAATTGTGGTGCCTACCGCTACGCTAACTCTCATAGCCACATTCACATCCGCCCACCTTCAATCGTTTGTATTCAACATTAGAATTGATATTGAGATGCGGAAGCAGGAGAGCGAGCGCGGGGTGCTCTACGCATACGCGCCATCGCTCATGTTATACCACGAAACAGCAACAGTAGAGCATCGCTACCGCACACTTAAGCACCCGCCAGTTAAAAGCGCGCGCGAACTGAATGATGCACTTAAAGTTTTGTTTGGTAAGTATAAGCGTTATTTAACGAAACCTGAGCAACAAAGGAAGTTGCGCGAACTCATTACGGATGCATACGAAGCGGAGCGCGTGGTGCGCTCACCTGGCGGTGATGTCGCGCTCGCAAGTGATAGCGTTGTTAAGGTTATTTTAGAAGCGTTAACACATTTGGTGCACAAAGTAACCGTAACTTGCGTATCGCATATTATGGGTGGGCGCGCATCAAGCGGTTACTACATCGCCACTGGATATAAAACCAGAACTTCCCAAGCGCTCCGCGAGGAATACCGCAATTACTACTCTGTAATAAGCATCCATCCTGTTGCAAAACGCGCAGAACTCGCTGAACTCTCTTATTACATAGATGTGAATGTTGATTTTGATTACTCGCACCACTCAAGTATAGCAATTTCGGTGCAAGGTAGGGTAACTGAGCATTTCGGAGACTCCAGAAGAGCGCTTAATTTTAGGTATGCCGATTGGGTGAGCGCCCTTACGCTGAGGCATGTGCGCTGGTTTGTAAGTGATTTGTGCGAACAATTCGCGGATGCTGTGCTTGCGCGCCTGTTGGAAGATATCGCACCTATTGTCGCCACCAATGTGCGCGAACCGCTCATTTTAGGCTTCGCGCCTGTAGTTAAAGGTGTCAGGAGAAGTTAGTGCGCGACAAGTTAAATATTGCGATTAAATTGCAATGAGGTGTAAAGCAATATGAAACGAACATTAGCATCTGTGCTCGCGGAAGTGCAAAACAAAACCACACACATAATAAACTTGATACGCGCGCGAACTGGCTGGCGGGTGTATTACATCGGCAACACGGAGTTGCGCGAGCCGTCGCACCATACCTACATTTCCGCGTATTACATAGATTGTTGGGATGGCGCGCAACACACATTTCAAGGCGTAGAGTTCCCTGTTTTCGCAATTTATTTTATTGTTCGCAGCGACGCGCAACACCCCCACACGAACGCAATACTCTGCGTTTGCGATAGGCTTGAAGATATTAAAAATTATGTGCCTGCAATTTTAACAAGCGACGAACCAGTGTTGCTGAAGGTTACATACTTCCATTTTGGGAACGCAGCGGAGTGGTTCGCAGATAACTGTATATCCATAATCAAATCGTATATGCAGTATTTAGCCCCGTGCTACACTGGGATTGATTTTGCGCGCCTTTTTTCTGATTTTGCGAAATTTTTAAGCGATTGGGCGTCATCGGTTTTGGGCAGGCGCGTGGTGTTCACTTACACAATGCATCAAGCGCTTTCTGTGCACAGAGTTCCATCGCCTGCGGTGGCTCGTGCGCGCCTGCGCGCAGAAAAGTTGGATGTAACCAACCCAACACCCACACTACCGAGCAATCGCATCAGAATCATCGCCAAGTACACATCGGAAGAACTGCGCGCTGTGGCCTTTTCAACGCGCATCAACATCGTTTTTGAAAAGGAATACGGCACACAGCCAGCGAAGTATAAGTACGGTTCATCTATCTTGCTGGCGTATCACGGCGCGGATTCATATTCGGTAAAGGATTTTGCGAGCGACCCTGCGCGCACGCCAAAAGAACTTATCGCTGCGGTTAACCGATTGGTGGATGCTTGCAAGAATTTCATAACACAACAAAACCAGGTGCGCGATATTCTCGTGGCCGCGCAAGATGCGGAGACCGCCGTGCGCGCACAGCGACATACCTACACGCTAAACAATGAAGCCATTATGAACGCTGTGCTGCTAACTTTGAGCCGCGTGTTGTGCGATTTTATTGTAACTTGTTTACCGATGTTAACAGGCGAGCGCGTGTTTTGCCGAGATTTCATATACACAGGGCACAAAATAGAAGACCCAGCGAACAGGTGCGTTTATTACATGAGCAATGTGGTTTCAATAGAAGTGTATCCGAAGGCGGGGCACACAGAACTTGCGCGCATTGTAACGAAAGCGGTATCGGATGTAACGATTAAGGAGATTGGAAATGATACGCTGCTAAAGGTATACGCTGAAGTATCGGTAGGTGATGTGCTTGTTACCACTTACCTTTACGAGCGGCAAGTAGGGCATGCTACGCCGTATCAGATGCGCCAGTTCTTACGCGGCATGAGTGAGAAGTTCGCGCAGGATGTGTGCGCGCCCGTGATTCAGCGCCTAAGCGAGATTGTTAGCGCGCAGGTGTATGAGCCGCTCGCCGCTGGTGACGCGCCAGTGGCTGCGCGCCTCGCGTAATGTTGGCGTATCGGAGGGGTGTGTATGGTACGCTACACGCGCACACCAATGGAAGGTTTGATAAATACCGTGCGCGCGGAGGCGACGATTATAGCCAGCGCGGTGCGGCGCGAAGCCGATTGCGATGTATTGTTCTTAGGTGAATACATACCGCCAACCGCGCAGCAGCGCGCAACAGGATACTGTTATCACGCTATTTACTGGGTTGATTGGGCAGTTAACACGATGTTTGAGCGGCGCGCCACACATGTTGCAACCCCAATGGTTATGTATTTCGTTGTTTACAAGAAATCGCCAACCGATGTGGTTACTATCGCCGCGCTCGGTTTCGCTGATGGCAATGTTGTTTTCTCATCGGATTTGTTCAACCTAACTGAACAATCGTTTTATCACATGTTCCCGCGCAAAATTACCGAGCGCACGCTCGTGCACGCAACTAACTTCACCAGCGACGAAGCCAAAGCGTGGTTCATTTACCATGTCGTGCGCGCAATATCCTTCTACCGCAGCAACGCAACAGATTGTATTCAAGTTACGAAAATTGATAATTGCTTACGCATGCTCGCGCAGTTTCTCACCGAACAGTATTCATCTCTGATTAAAACCTCAATGGAGTTTACATATACAGTTAACTACACGATAGAGAATGCCACCAACGCAACGAAAGCGGCTTCTGCTGCATACCATGCGCGCAGCGGAGAGTTCGCAGTAACTTCCGATGATTTTGCGCTGCCAGATACGATAGTCAAAATTGATGCTACCATTGCGCCGCGCGGGCTAACCTACCCATCCTACGGTGTTGTTGCCACTATCACGGCGACCAACGATGGTTACTACCGCGCAAAGGTTGAGTTTACATCTAATAGGCAAGTTGGTTCGGAGCGCGCCGTGAACATAAATAAAACACCTATGGCGTATATTGCGGATGCGTTGCGAAAGGTGTTTCAAGAGTACACGCAATCGCCGACGCTACACCGCAGGGTGCGCGAAACCGCGAATGAAGTGCGCGAAGCGCTGGCAAATGGCAACAATTTAGTAGTTACTCGGTGGGTAGAGCAGACTATCTTGAAGTTACTTACCGCTACGGTGGGGCGCGCATTGAAGGAATGGCTGGAGGCGTTAATTGCTTACACACTTGGTGAGCGCGCCAAATGCGATATCTCCACGGATTTTCGCATAACATTCAGCCCTCACGGCGACGCGTTCTCTGCTGATATAAAGGTGCGCGTGCACCCACAGTGGGCGCGCACGGGCGTAGGCACGCTATCGCTTTCGTTAAGTTGGTCTGGCGTTATTCACACGAACTCAACGATACGCATTAGGCTTTCATCGCAGGTTATGCACCATCCGTTTCGCGTAGACCCAAGAGTTGCGCGTGTGGAGTATGAGTTGAGCGCGCTAAGCGCGCACCCAAGCGTGGATGAGTTACAGCGCGCCGCGCGGGAACTAACCGAGGTTTTAATGAGAGAGCAAATCATCGGTTTCACGGAGCGCTTGATTGCCTACTTGCGCGAAACTCGCTACGCGCCGTTGCGCGCGCAAACTTTGCTGTTACGGGGGGATTAGCGCATGGCTTCGCTGTCTGTGCAAAGCGCTATATCGGAAACGAGGCGAAACGCGCGCTACGCGGTGTCTGACATAGAGCGCGATACAGGCTGCCGCGCCTACCTCGTGCACGAAGGCGAGTTTCCGTTGCGCGGCAATGTAGAACAACATGTTTATTACTACGCGGTTTACTGGTTGGATTGGGTTTCTCAAACGCCGCTCGGCGCGCAAACGCTGGGTGAGAACAGAGTCATTGTGCTTATCGTTAGCGTGATGGGGAACGAAACTACAGTTAGCGCGCAGGCAATTTTAGGTATCATGGATTACTACGATGTTTTCACAGCGCCACCGCTCCCTAACAGCGAGCGCCTTGTGGATTTCGTAACGGTGGCGACTGGCAGCGTGCTGGTGAGCGCTACGGATTTTCGTTTACCTTCGGTGCGCGATTGGTTCATTGCGAAAGCGAAAGAAGCGCTCAAAAAATGCAGTGACGCAGTGGTTGATATTTACTTGAACGCGGATTGCGATAAATTCTTGCGCGCCTTCATAGATTTCATCGCAAATGAGTGCGAAAAACATTTAGGTAGGCGTGTGGAGTTAACTTATCGCGCGCATTACACTGTTGGGTTTGGATTAGATAACGATACACTGGAGGCGCGCCATTTATCGGCGACGCAGAAGTTTTCCGCGCCCACAGCAGAAATTGTGCCACCAACGGCGCGATTGTCGCTGCAAGCACATATCGTTACAAACGATAATGAACAGCGCGCAATTTGCGTTGTAGATGTGGGTGTTGAGTTGGAAGCGCGGGGAAGTTACAGGGTGGATGTGCGCGTTTCACTCCCTCGCGGCGCGGATGTAAGCGCGCCCATTCAAATTTCAGGAATAACGCGTGTGAATATACCTAACGCGAGTGGATTGCGCGCCAACTTGGATGATATAATTGAAACGCTCAAACGCTCACATCACTTCACAACAGTTTTTGGAAATTTTGTTAGAGATATGCGCGCCGCGAAACAGCACCAGCGAGCGATAGTATCAGCCATGTTACGCGACGCTGGGCACTTTACCTCGCGCATCCTGCGCCAAGCGGTAAAGCGCGTGCTGACACAGTTGTTCAGTCTGGTATACCCACTTGCCAACAGCGAGCGCGTCTATTGCGATGTCGGTGCATCCATCACGGCATCAACCTACCCGCAATACAATTTTTACGAAATCAGTGTATTTGCTGAGTTATCTCCGCAGGCTGCGCGCCGCAATATTCTGGTTTACAAAGTGCCAATACGCATAATGTTGCGTTGGTATAGGGATGACGCGCCCAGAATTACAGTAACATCGGTAATAGAAGGGCACGCTGCGCGCTTGGCTGGCGACAGCAGTTACATAGAGTTTACTATAGATTGCAGCGCCGCGCCAGATTTGCAAGAAGTTTTGAGCATCGCGCGCACAATACTTGAACGCCTGCTAAACGACCAAATCGCAGTTCTAATGGTGCGCTTACTTAAATTCTTCAAGACGCACTATTACGATAACCTGCACGAAGGTAAAGTAAAGGTGGGGGGTTAACCGATGCGCGCAATTACAACGGTAAAGCATAGTTTAAGCAAAGCGCGGAGGGCGCGCAAACGCGATGATATTGATGAACTTTTAGATTTCGCCTACATAGTTGATGAGAGAAATGTGCTTAGTTTGGTGCACGGTTTCGCATCGGAGTTAGGTGCGCGTATTGTTGTTGCCGAGCACGATTACATGCACTTGGAAGGTTTTACCAGAGCGCTCCAATCGGGCGCGCACTACATAGTTTACCATTTGATACCTGCAAACCCAGCGCAAGTGCCGCTTACGATTGCGTTCATGGAGACCAGCCGTGACGAAGCGGCGGGTGCGCAAGCGTCGCTGCGCGTAGCGCCAGGGTTGCTTGTGCGCGCGCCGCAGATACACGGCGTTTCGTTATTCGCACTGGATTGCGCGCCGCGCGAGTTTATGATGTTAGCGCGCCGTAATTTACGCAGCGCAGTGAACGCCGCGCGCAAAATATCGGATTTACAGCAAATAAACGCCAATATCAGATACGATATGTTTGTAGGTATCGCTAACGAAATCGCTGAGCGTATAGCAAGCGAGTTCGGCGATTTGGTAGCGCGCAAACCCAAAGTGGCAGTTGATGTGTATATCAACCCCACAGTGAAAGCGGAATACGATACACTGGGCGCGCAAGGTAACATAAAAGCAATCAAGGAAGTGCGCGCAGTAGTTTACAGAGCAGCGATTTTCATTACTGGGCGCGATATGCTACCCAATTTAGTCGCACTACTGGGAGGAGCCATCACACAGGATACAGTAACCTGCAATGTATCGGTGGTAGCGCACACTAAACTGGGGTTGCAGCGCTACGATGAGTTTGAGCGTATGTTAGGCGAGCGAAACGCGCCGATACTAATGCGCGCCGAATCTGTTGCGCCTATTACCAGCAAAATGTTTACTCCCGATGCGATGCGCCAAGAAATCGTGAGGGATGTAATTAGAATCGTGCATTACCATGTGAAAGAGTTCATTGAAAACAACAAGAAAAAATTACAAACAAACAACACTACCTTGTTTGTACACGCGGATTTGTATATCGGAGCGAGCATTGCGCGCGCAGTGAGGGAACTTGTAAATATCGCGGCGCGCGCATTGGGCGTGCGCGGCAATAGCGAAATTGTGGAAGTTAGACACGATACCAGCGTGCGCCCCCCTGTAGGGGCGGCTTATCTAAGCGCAGCGCACACATATCTGATTGTTTTCATAGCAGAGCAGCCCCACCCAGACGCGCCAAGCAACATTTTCGCTACTTACGAAATCACTGTTACACTTGGCAAAGGCACGGATAAAGGCGCGCTCGTAATTGAAGATGTGTATCTCACAATTACCAATCGTATGGTGGGAGGAGCACCGAGCAGAGAACTTGCCTTGGAGAGGGGAATTGTGGTGTGCACAAATTACAACGAACTGGCTAAATTTGCGCGCAGGTTGTGCGAGCAAGTTTGCCAGCACATTGCGGAAACATGCGCCGATGATGGGTTGGCATCTTACTTGCGCTTCGCAACCGCTGAGTGACCGCGCGCCGCACCATACCATCACAGTTTAGGCTAATATAAGAAAAGGAAAGGTAGCGCGCAACCCGTAGGGGTGAGAAAGAATGCCTATCATCACGGTAACTGGGCGTAACGCACGCGCCTTCTGGACAAAAATTGATGCGGCGCAATTGTTCAACTACACAGGTGGCAACAACTTCTTGCTCGCAGCAAACGAAATGATACCCGATTCTCTTACCAAAAACCCTATTACAGGAAGCGCAGGCTGGGCTAACTTCCCGTTCCTTTCATCCATCTCGTTCAACATTGAAGGTAGCACCCAGTTGGTGCAAGTGCTCGGTTTAGATAACCCTGTAAGCATTGAGGAAGTAGGTTTGGCGCTGCAGGATGTTACCATTGAATGTTTGTTCCAGCCTACAAATGAAGGTAAAAAGTTGTTTGATATGTTTAAGCGCATTGAGGATGCGAACGACCCATTGGTGGGGCACTGGGGTTTGTGGGCTGTGCGCACATACATCTCTGGCATGACCTACTATCAAGGTGGGCAATTGCAGAAGGGATTGGTGCACATTGCCGATTGTTGGTCGTGCTTGCCGCGCACTATTACCTTCAACCAGCCTGAGGGCGGCCCAGCCACGCTGCGCATCAACTTAGGCTCGCCGTTCATTCGCGTCGCATCAACTGTAGCGACACCGCCAGCGGCTGGTTACAACATTGGCGTCGCGATTTTGAACGCGTTTGAAGGCCGCATCTTGCTTTACGATGAGAACGGGAGTAATGTGCTTGATACTGATGTGCCGCTGTTGGTTACATCATTGAACTTTGATATTCGCAACAATGTGCAGACTACGCACACCTTCTTGCGCGATGCGTTTAACGCTGCGAAGTTCATGAACGCAGTGCGCGCCGTGCGCGCCTTCGGCTTCGGCGTGCAAACTGTGGAAGGCTCGTTCACCTTGTTCGCGCCGCGCGATATCGCAGGGCAATTGAACATTAACAAAATTCCTAAATACGGTAAGATTGAAGTTATGTACTACCCATACGCTGGTAGCGATGCTTCTACAAGCACCGTGCCCACCACACCGCAGATTACATTTAGGTTCTTTAATGTGAAATTCACGCGCACCGCTTACAACATCACACCAGATAGAGCGATGACGCTCACGATGAACTTCCAGGCAACGAGTCCAACTGGCTACGCCTGGGAGGTTGAGTGAAGTGTGAATATTATACGCGTAGGTAGGGAATATGCTATAGCGTGCGCGCAGGTTGATTTGCTAAGCAGGTTACACGAGAATTTCAGCGCGCTACCTTCCAGTTTTGAATTGAACGATATGTTTGTTATACCGATTGTGGAGAGCGCTACGGTGAGCGTGCCTGGTGGGTTGGATAGCGCGCACGCGCCGCCTATACCTTTCCACACAATCCCAGCGCGCTGGGAAGCACCCCCAGCGGAAATTACCATCAACTTCCTTTACACCCCCGATACCTACTGGCTGCTGCGCTTATACAACATAAGCGTATACCCCAACGCTGGTGTAGATATTTTGTTAGTGAACAGAAACACGCAAGGGGGGTTTTATTTTCCTTCCGCGTTGGCGCGCAGTTTGACTCTCACATTCAGCAGCGATAGATTGCTGAGCGTAAGTGTGGGGTTTATCGCGCCTATGGGGTTTGTTGTTGATGATGGGGGCGCGCCGTCATACGCGCCAAGCGCATCCAACGCCGAGTTCGTGCGCGCATTTACTTGCCTACTTGATGATTTGTATGGTATGAACCCCCTGAGCGTTGTATCGCTAACGCTTAGCGTTAACAATAATATAGCGCCGCACCACACCATGCTTGCAGTGCCACCAGTAACGGATATAGATAGTGTTGCCGTGCGCGCAGCGCGCATTTGGACTTTCGGTATCCCTACGGTTAACGCCACCGTGCGCGTTTTCGCACAGCCCAGCGCGCTGCCTTCCTACCGAAACGGTATGGCTGCCGCGTTACAACTTGCTGGTTACGGTTTGGATTTCACATCGCCGCTGCTTGAGTTCGCCGTTAGCGGAGTGATACAAAGCGTTAACACGAGCGTGGCTACGCAAGATGGGGTATTTTACCAAGTGAGCATAGCAGGCGTGGGTATGGATGCCGCCACCCCTCCCGTAGTGTTCCCTTGACGGTTACACAAACTGGCGCGATAGTGTGATGCTTTCATCGTCTTCTTCAAGCACATACATATAATGCAAATCAAATTCCGAACCTTCTTCTGCGCGCGCCACCCACCCGTTTTCAGTATCAAGTAACTCCGCATCCTGAGTCTCAACTTCAACATCACCATCAGGTAAAGTGTAACCGAAGGCGACCTTCAATTGTTTGGGTGTGTAGCGCAAGAACGATAGGATATCAGATGCGCGCAACCCAACAATGTCGTCAATGATGTTTAGTTTGTGCTTGAATTGTTGGTAATGCTCGCTGCAAATCCAAAAAGTTTCGCCAGTCTCCTTGTGCTTCACGATGTAGCCGTTCGCGACGGTGCTCGCAGGTTCGTTTCGGTTCCAATGGTCAACGAAGAGCGCACACGCTGCGACACGGCAAGGGCGGATTGCCATAGCGCACAACCTCCTTTCGCGTAGTTTCACATAAGATTATACGCAAGGTTGGCGCGCTTGTAAACTGCAAATTTGCATTTTTTATTTGTGGCGTGCTATAATAATGATTGGTGTGCGCGCATGCATTGCGAAAAAGTGTTCACAATCGTGAAAGGTGCTGTGGTTGTTTGGTGCTGTGATGGCGATATAGGCGAAGGTTGGCATATTTTGTTTGGGTGTGATAAACTATATGTGCGGCGCGCTGAGAACCGAAAGGTGTTGCGCGATGTGATAAACGCCTTGCAAGAGCGCGGTTTCTCTTATTGCGCGCCAGATGAGTTTCTTGATATCGTTGGGCGCGCCCTGCTGGTGGGTAGGGTTGTTGCGCGCGCAGATGAACTACAAGGTATAGGCGCGAAAGTAATGAAACTAATCAAAAGGAGGGAAGCGTGATGCTTCTGCCAACAATGAACGACCCAGAGTTTGATGCTGTTGAGAAGTTAATTATTCTCAGCGAGTTTCTGAGCGCGGAGTTAGCCGATATTGGCGGAGTAACCGAAGGCGCGGGTGTTCTCAACGATGATGAAGTGCGCGCAGTAAACGAATTGTTGCGCGAAGCGGAAGAGATTATCGGTGGCACACGGCACGCCACAGCAGAAGAAATCAACAAACTTGTTGACAAACTAACACCATACGCAGCAAAACTCGGTTTGGTAATCTAATCCTAACTATACGATAGGGGGGTGCGCGCAGTGTATAGAGCAATCTTTGTTGACGCTACGCAGCCAGCAACTGAAGCGCTCTCGCAACTCACTACCGTTTTCGCTGATGCTGGGTGGAGTGTCGTTGAGCGAGGCGATTACCATGTAGTTGTGGCGTCGCAGGCGCGCAACGGCAAGCAACTGTTGGTGAAGTGGCGTGTTGATGAAACCGACACGCCAAGCAGTGAGCCAACAGGCAACTTCCGCTGGGGGTTGCTGGTATCCGTTGCGCGCAAGACAGACGAGTGGTCGCCCGAGTTCGCTTCCACGATTTTCCACGGCGGGCAATACGATGTGATTATCGCGCCGCACTCGTTCGTAATTGTGCCGCCAGAAACGCAAACGCACAGGTTCGCTTACGGCACTTGGTGCGCGCTGCTTGAACCAATGCACCCATCGTTTGATGGCGATTACATTCCGTTTGTTTTTCTTGGCGACCGCGCGCTTGGCGCGTTTGAGCGCGCGTTCCCTCACGCTACCGTTAGCAGCGCGCCAGTCTACTACATCAACACCGCGAGCGGCGAAGTGATGAACGCGCTGGCGGTCGCGCATGTTAGCGTGGGGCGCAAGGTGCTGCTACAGCGCGAACGGTTTGATTACATCGCGCCAGTGATTTTGCTAATGGTGGTTGGCGGCGCGCTGCACATGGCTTACATCGCACCCGATTGGTTTGTGGAAGTCACACCGCGCCAGCCAGTATACATACCAACGCACCAATCATACGCGATGGGGGATTTTTTGGTTCCGAGGGTGGTGTATGGCGGCGTGCGCGTTTTGCCGTGCGGGTTGTTGCCTCCTGACGGCGCGAAGTTGCTCAGCGTGTTCTGAGCGCATTGAGTTTCACGGTGCGATTGCGCGCACGGTGTGCACATCTGCGACATTACCGAAAATCTGTTCTAACATAGCGGTGATTTTATCTACAACAAGGCGCGCAACCTGTTGCGGGATTGGAGTCTTGTGGATTGCGTGCAGGAGCGCAGTGAGCGGCGCGCTATGTGTGCCCAACGGACACAGCGGCACGCGCAAACGAACCCCAATAGGGATTTCACCAGCATCTACCACGCGCATGTAGCGCTGCGTTACCACATCATATAAAGTAAACGATATGCTGTGTATCTGCATGATGTATGTGCATGATGGCAAAACGAGAGTAGGGGCGCGCACGCTAATTCCACCCCTCACAGTGATGTAATACTCATCGTTTGGGTTGCGTTCGTAAATTTCATCGGGAAGTGCTTCGGCGCGCAATTTAACTCCGCAATTGAAATCTATCGCGAAGGCCTCATCCGAGTGAGTGGGCTCAACGATGCGCGCGCCGCAAGCGACATTCTCAACCAAGTGTGGCAACAATGTCTCCAATGAGCGCGCAATTTTACGCAACCCAAGTGCATCTGCTATGTAACTATTTAGCAGTTCGTTGCTCTCATCGCCAGCCACCGCAGGGATAGCGAACCTTGCCAAGCGCGCCAAACCGAACTCGGCATCAACGGCGTGCAACAACTCGCGCAAGGTTTGGTCGGCGCGCCTACACATAACATCAAGCAACTCCGCTGTAGGTAACGCACTATCCACCGTGAAAGTTTCGCGCACCGTTGGTATCACTTCCGCAAGTGAGCGCGCCTGCTCACTATCAGCATCCCCAACAACAATTTTGGTTTGGTGTCTAAACGATTGCGCAGCAAGCCGCGCACTTCCAGATAAATCTGCGCGCACAGCACCGCGCTCCATACGCAGTTTAGTAACGAAGTTTATATGAAACTCAAGTAAGAACGCGAAACTGCGCCCAAAATCGTTTTGCGGATGTGGGTATATGTAAATCTTGATTTCATACATAAAAGATGCATCATCATCAGCCACATGCGTTTCTATTAGCCTGTAGATATCGTATCTTATGCGTTCGGTTGCTGGTATCTGCAGATGTTCGTGAAGAAACTCTTCAAGAACAGCAGCGTAGCGCTTAGCGAAGATATCTTCACTTTTCCATACATGTGCTGGCAAGATTGAGAAAATTGATGGGCGCAACGCGGTGATGCTGTGGATTGGCGCGATGGCGCGCTTAACGCTTTGTGCCACCTCGCTCAGTTGCGCGCCAGACAGCGCAACATCGTGTGGTATCTGGCGCTCGTAAAGCACAGTGTAATTATCCCCTGCGGGGTAATGGTTGAGCGGGGTGCGCAGCAAGCGCACAGTGATGAGAAACGGGTTCACTGTAACTGATTCTGCTGATGGTGTGATATCAACAACGATTGCGCGCTCGGCGACATCGTGCGGAACCGTCACAGCAAGGTAGTAACTGTGTGCGCTCTGTTCCGAGCCGATATCAATCCGCGCGTATGCGCCTACATCCAACCCTATTCCTGTTGCGGTGTTCACTACTGGCGCGGCGCGCGATGGTATACCCGCCACGCTGAGTAAGTTAATCGCTGTGTAGAAGCAAAGCGCTGCTACGGCGCGGTGCGATAGTTGGCGCGAAAGCAACTCATACGCTGCTTTGATTTGCGCGTCGGTTTGGGCGATTTTGCGCGCGTCGCGCCTAATGGCATCTATGCTGCGTTTCTCTACAGAGATGAAATGCATTTTACCTTGCGGGGTAACAAGATACACAAGGTATGGCACTCTTTCCATCGCGGCGCGCAGCGCAGTGATACCGCCATCGGTTTTAATGTTGAGTTTATCCGCGAGTTGTTGTATAAGCCAATCATCAACTTTCATGCGCGCCACAGATGGTGCGCGCTTCTGCTTCTCTTGTTTATTAACTTTGCGCGCCTTCGCAAGTTGTATGTATTTCATTACACAAACACCTCCGCATCTTCTTCGTTCTCTTCTTCACTTTCTTCTGCATATTTCTTTCGTATGTATTTTAGCGCTGCGTAAAGAGAGCGCGCAAGGAAATCGGTGTTAAGCATGCATTTGGCGCACAGCAGCAGCGCGCGGCCGAGCGCCAACTCAAGCGCGCCAGCCACGCTCGTTGCGCGCGCATCCACCTCGTTGATGTTGCCGTACACATCCCAACTACCCACCTCGGCAAGCAACTCTTTGCCTATATCGGCGCCGAATTGCGAGATAATGCACCGCCGCCGCTCGCCAAGCACGCCGACAGCAACAGAACCATCTTCATTGAAGCGCACCGATTGTATTACGCAAGACCCGCTTATGGTAACGCGCAGCGCATCGGCACCAGCGCGCGGGCTCACAAGAACCGCACCACCAAACGATACAACCATCGTGTCTCGCATCAACCCCTGCGTGAAGAAAGTGAAAAACGGCATTATATCTGTTACAAGCGCGCCGCTCGCATCAACACCGTAGCGTGTCTTTAGGTGCGCGAGCGCGCTGTTGAATTCGTTCTTCAAATACTCACCAAACTGCTCGCGCAACGAATCTTGCAACCGCTCGTAAGAAAAAGCGAATACGGCGCGCAAAATAACAGCGAAGTATGGGCGCATTTCAAGAAACACGGTTGCTATCGTGCGCGCAAAAATATCAGCAATACGAGATTTCCACTCTTTGAAAGCATTAGCATCCTGCGGCACAATATCCTCTAAGGAGATGGGCACACTAATGCTCGCTTCTGGAATAGCGAACGGAATGTATTTATCGCCGTATTGGCCGCTACGCAACTCATCTGTGCGCAAATTCAACTCGCTGATGATGTTGATTTTGTGCGCGCTTGGTTCGTAATCAGCACTGAGTTCAAGGTGAAACTCAATACGCAAGGGGATGTCGCTGCTTGCGAACGCGGAAAGCACTTGGGCGCGCAACGCATCCGTGATTGTCACACCGTAATCGTAGTGTGCATGGTAAACGGTGCGCCCATTGCGCGCCCTTCGCGCGCTTCCGTAATCGCGCGGCACCATCCGTCGTTGCGCGTCCTGCAAGAAGGTTAGGTGAGGGTATGATGCGGCGCGCAGCACAGACGCATACGCAAAGTAACGCAACAAATCAAGCAACTCATCAGGCGACGCTATAACATCGCTTCGTTTTCCTGTTCGCATTGCGCGCTCACCCTTTCTCTAACAACAAATTTTAGCCAAGAACGGCACATTGCGCTAAAATACAGAAAGGAGGTGCGCGCCAAATGTGGTTCAAGATGCCGAGTTCAAACGCACATTTTGAGTTAACTTGGGAAGTAACAACAAGCGGCGAAACCGAAACCAACTCAACCCCAATTCCATCCGTTATCTGGCGCCGCTGGCTGGTTATCGTGTGCCGCCAAGGTAGTGGCACTATCACAGTGAAAGGCGGCGTGCGCATCCCAGAAGCGCCAGAAACCGTTTACTGGGATACAGTGGCATCCGCATCGGTAACCCCCGACTCCACCACGATATTGGATATCAGCGATAAGTTTCCTTACCATCACTACAAGGTGGATTTCACGCCATCTGGTGGCGGGCCGTATTCAATTTTTGTGCGCATAGAAGGCAATGCTTAGCGCGCAGCGAGGTGATTTGCGATGAAGCACGAATGCAATTCGTTTTCGCGCGCAGCGTATCTTTCTGAGCGCGCGCTTGATGCTGTGGTGAGATTTTTGTTTGTGTTGTGTATCGCTCTCATCATTTACGCTCTTGTTTTCGTAAGGCCCACTAAGGTGGCGCGCAATGAGTGTGCGCGCTGTGGCGGCGACGGTAAAATACTCATCATATCGCCAGCAACGCGCACACTTATGTATATGCGCTGCCCTGAATGTAAAGGCACAGGTAAAAACGGCGCGCCCACAAAATAAACACCGCAACCCATCAAACCACTTTACAACCACCCCGCTCTTGCATAACATTAGAAATAGAAAATAGCGTTACCGTTGAAAAAGGAGGGATAACAAAATGAAAGAGCGTAAGTTTAAGCGCGCCGTAGCCGTTGCCGTTTGTGTTGGCGCGTTGGCGTTGCTGTTCGTTGCTGGCTGGTTAACCAACCGCTACTACAGCAGCAAACCTGAGCCGCGCAACGATAGCATCGCGCTTGCGACCGCAGAAGAAGAGTGGGATGTAACACAACCCAGCGCACAACAACCCAGCGCGCAGCAGCCGAGCGCGCAACAACCCAGCACGCACCAACACAGCACACAGCAATATACACCCCCAGCGTTCTTCGTTGCGCGCGTCAGGCCGTGCCCTGTGTGCTTCGGCACTGGGTTGGTTTTGTGCCCTCAATGCCTTGGCGCAGGTGTAGAAGAATACGAAGAAGTTTTTTATTTGCCTTACTCTGGTTCGGTACGCATACCGCGCATTGTGCGTTGCGGCAGATGTAACGGCACGGGGCTGGTAGCGTGCAGCAATTGTGGTGGGCGCGGCGCCATCGTTGTGAAGGAAATGAGCAATACGCCAGAGAGCGACCCTAACACTATGCCGTGCCCAGATTGCGGTGGGTTGGGAGTGCAGAAAGATTACGCGTCGCCGCAAGGGTGGCGCACATGCCCGCGCTGCAAAGGCGCAGGTTGGGTGTTCAGACACTAAGTGGGCTGGCGCGAGTTGAGCCTGATGTATAGCGAGCGCTCCATTTTCTGAACCCGCTCGCCAGTGCGCTCATCAACCACGCTGATGGTGAGCGGGATTTCTATATTTATAGGCTGTGTTTGCAAACGCAAGTTCAAGTTTGAGAAGATATCTGCTATTGAGCGCGCCGCATCTGCCAAGCGCGTTACTGCATTATCCAGTTGCGTTGATATGGAGCGCCACTCTCTCGTTATTGTATCCCCTGCTTGTGGCTCAAGTGCGCGCTGCAGCATAGCGGCAGGTGATAGCGCTTCAAGTGGCGATACAGTGGGGCGCGCTGTTGGCATCGGCGGCAGGAAGGAGCGCAGCAATTGTGGCTGCACGGCAGGGCCAAATTGAGCGAGCAGTTGCGTTAGCAGTTGTTGCTCGGCAGCGCCATACTCTTCGCGCAAACCTTGCAACACATCAAACGCTATCTGCCTTCCTAACTCGTATGCTTCTGCAAGCCCAGCGCGCACGGTAGCCACATCCACCGCGCCGCCGTAGAGCATGCGCAACCCCTCAAGTTGCAAACGGCGAAATTCTGCGCGCACCATACCAGGCGTCAGCGCTCGCATGCCAGCATATATCAACGGGTAGCCACCGAAAATACCGGGTGTTAAGCGCATCCCTGCTGGTGCTGGCAAGCCGAAGAACTGCGCTATCGGTATCGGCACGGCTCTGAACTCAGCAGGTTCAATCATCATGCGCCCGCGCGCCGCTTCAATAACCTCGGCCTGAGTTGGCATGCCGATACGCATGAACATGCGCAGCATTTGCTCTGGTGTGTATGCTGGCATGAACGCGCCAGTGACACCTAACAATTCCATGATTTGCCTTTGGAGTTGCGCGACATTACGCAGCGCCTCGCTAAAGGATAGGATATCGCCGAGCCTGTATGCTT
>Ga0209394_1000538_pt1 | contig 29388 bp, 29 predicted proteins | sample JNZ201metaG_FD_184122 | JGI IMG/M metagenome (GOLD analysis project Ga0209394, IMG submission 184122) | Hot spring microbial communities from Jinze hot spring, China to study Microbial Dark Matter (Phase II) - JNZ 20120812A (SPAdes) (version 3) ... | reverse complement strand
GGCTATCCGGGTGGCAACAATGTATGGGTTAAGCTCGGGAACCTCTATTTCGGAAACTGAAATTTGGGGGTTTGAAATGCCAAACTTTTCCTCTAGGGTTTTGGCAAGCTCCCTTATGGTTTCGCCGCTCCTACCTATCACAAGCCCCGGCCGCATGGCATAAATCACAATATGCGTGCCAAGGGGGGTTTCAGCAATGTTTACTCCACCATACCCGGCTTTTTCAAGCTTTTTCTGAAGGAACTCGTCTATCTCCGTCCTTTTCTTGGCTTTAGAAATGAAATGTTTTACAACAGACATTTAGGCTTCCTCCGCAACCGCCGCAGGCTGCTCCTCCAAAACAAGCTCTACATGGGTTAATGTTTCAAATTTTGGAGTGGCCCTTCCAAAAGCCCTAGGCATATAACGCTTAATCTTCATTCCGGGGTATGCTGAAGCGTGAATAATTTTGAGCCTCTCAGTGTCCAAGCCCTTGTTTTCAGCGTTTGCCTCTGCATTTTCGAGGATTTTTAGGATCTGCTTGGCTGCTTTGACCGGGTATTTGCCCGCATAGGCTTTTTCCAAGCCGTGACGGTGGGCTGCCTTCTTTTTAAACCTTCTGAAGGGGACAGCCTTCTTTTTGGCTATCACGTCCCGGAGGAATTTTTTAGCTTCAGTAAGAGTCATCCCCTTGATGGTTTTACATATTTCGCGGGCTGATTTATGGGATACTCTAATCTCTCGCCCGCTTGCCTTAACCGTTTTTTCGGGATCCAATGCCTCTTCGGGTATTGAGTATCCCCACTCTGGCACTTGATAGACGCTCCAACTGTGCAATTGAACAGCTGCATGGCGATTTATATGGTTTTCCATTTGGTTAAAGATGTTTCCAGACAGTTTACCGGCCCAAATGCACTTTAAGCCTCCAAAAATCAAGACGGTATGTGGAAGGTAGAGGGGGGAGGGACACTATTGGCTTGGTTCACCGCCAAAAAATGTTGCGATTCCTTTATCTCGGGCAATCGCCTCAGTATCCAGAAACGGTGAAGATCCTTGAGCATGAGTAAAGGCACCATAACCATGTTGCACGGTGCCGGTGGAACGGTGATGCATGAACTGGTCAAACACTACATCTTAAGGTATTTTGGCGATTTGGAAGCCGCGGAGGTCCCCCTTGAGGCGTTGGATGACGCTGCAGTCATCGGCGACATCGTTTTGAAAAGCGACTCTCACGCTGTAAAGCCCATATTCTTCCCGGGAGGGGATATTGGGCGCTTAGCTGTTTCCGGAACCGTTAATGACATCGCGGTTCTGGGAGCTGAACCCTACGCCTTGGCTTGTGGCTTCATACTTGAGGAGGGGCTAGCCCTATCGGACTTTGAAAGGATTTTGGCAAGCATGCGCCAGACATGCCAGGAAGCAGGGGTCGGCATAATCACCGGCGACACGAAAGTTGTTGAGAAGGGCAGTTTAGGCGGCTGTGTAGTAAACGTTTCAGGAGTTGGCAGGAGAACCGAAGCATTGGAAAAGAACCTAAACGTTGTGAAACGGTTTAGAGGCAACTTCAAGGCACGGTGGATTCTGGACTCCAACCTTAAGCCTGGAGACAAAATAGTCATATCTGGAACCATCGGCGACCATGGATTGGCGGTTTTATCCGCCCAAGAGGGCTTAAGCTTTGGAAGCGGCATAAAATCAGACGTCAAACCATTGAACCGCTTGATCCAGCGTTTGCTTGGCGAGGTGGGCGGCATAACAGCCATGAAAGATCCCACCCGCGGCGGTTTAGCCGACGCCCTCAACGAGTTCAGCGAAAAATCTAATGTGGGTATCCTAATCTATGAGGACAAAATTCCGATAAGGAAAGATGTTAAAGCGGCTTGCGAAATGTTGGGCTTAGATCCTCTTGAAGTTGGAAATGAGGGGAAAATAGTCATAGGCGTTATAGGAGAGAAAGCCGAAGAACTCCTAGAACTCTTAAGGACAACAGAGGAGGGAAAAGAGGCCGAAATAATAGGCGAAGCCACAAACGCGTTCACCGGTGTTGCCATGCAAACGGTTGTGGGCGGAAAAAGGATAATTCCAAGACCAGTGGGAGACCCTGTTCCAAGAATCTGCTAAAAGCTATTTTTGTTTTCTCCAGAGATCAGACACCCTTCCAGCCTTGACAAGTCTCCATCTGCCGAAAAAATCCTTCTTGTAAAAGTGGAATAGCCCGCAGCGGGTGCACTGCATAACCCGACGATTCTTCTCAAAATCCATCTCATACAAAACCAGAGGCGCGCCGCAATCAACACATTTACCCGAATAGGCTCTATCACCTTCGCTGCTCATTTCGCACACTCCCCTATACAGTTCGCTTCTTCAATGTTTAAGCTTAACCGATAAACAGAGAAAAACATAAAGGGGAAGCGTTACTGCGGAGGAGGCTGCGGCGATAATTGGAAGGCTGCTGGTTGAGCTGGTGCCTGGGCGGTTTTAATGGAGAAAAAGGCTACAGCCATCAGTATCCATGAAATCCAGATGACTATTAAGCCTATCAAGATTATTGTCAGCACTCCACCTATAAGCCAAACCAGACCAGCCGTCCCGAACATTTTCTCGCCGGACCGCGCGGAGAGGGCGTCCAATGATTTCTTAATCAATATTGCCGAGAGGATCATAGATATGACAAAGACCAGATAAGCCCCCAATGAAGCGCCAAGGATTTGTTGTAGGTGTTCCATGACTATTTGCCGTATGATTTGCTGCATAGCCGCTGGGTTGCCGACGTCTAATTCTGCGCCGGCTAATTCTGCAATAAACGGTGATAGGAGTATTATGGCTACAGCCACTGTTGCCACTATGCCGACAACCGCTGCTATAAATCCATAAAGGGCATCATTGAAAATTCCTCCGTCTTGATAGTGGTCTGCGAAACCCTTTAGGGCTATTAGGACCAAGACGGCTCCGACAAACAGAAGGAACAGGAGGTAAGCCGATGTGAAAAGGCCGACGGCGCCTATAACCATTAACAGTGCGCCAACACCGCCTAAAATCCTGTTTGATTCAAAGCTCACCTTCCAAACCCCACTTTAGAAGCGCTTCTTGGTATGTTGCATTTTGAATAAAAGCTTTTACTTGATTTGGGATTTTGCCCAGATTCGGCATGTTCCCTCTATGCCAACCATGCATGCACCCACTGGTTTTTGCGGTGTGCAAGCCTTCATGAAAAGCGGGCATTCCGTAGGCCTTATCTTTCCAATCATTATAAGGTGGCATTGACATCCGGGCGGTATGTCTCTGCCACTTGTTATGCGGATTCCAAACTTTTCCCTCGCATCGAAAGCCGCATGCTCCTCTTTTAGTTTGAGAGTTGAGGATGGCAGTTCTCCCAGTCCACGCCACTGACCGTCCACGGTGTCGAAGGCCCTCTGCATTATTTCTTGGGCTTTGATGTTGCCTTCCCAGCTTACAGCCCTAACATACTCGTTTTCCAGTCTAGCTGTGCCTTCTTTAATCTGCTTCAGAATCATGTAGATTGCGAATAAAACGTCAAGAGGTTCAAAGCCAGCTACAACGGTGGGCATGCGGTAGGCTTTTGGAAAAACCTCGTAGGCTTTTAAGCCTATAACGGTGCTTACGTGTCCTGGAGCGATGAAACCATCTATGTTGAGGTCTCCTATTCCCAGTAGAAGCTCCATGGCTGGTGGAATGAGGCGATGAGAAACCAGAAAGCTGAGGTTTCGGGGTGGTTTCCGCAAAACCTCCAGAGCCGTGGAGGGAGCTGTGGTTTCGAAGCCTATGGCAAAAAAGACAAACTCCTTATCCGGTTCCTTTTCAGCCATGTGGACAGCATCCATGGCACTATAGACAACTCTGACATCAGCGCCCTCAGCCCTAGCATCCAAAAGCGACTTCTCGGAGCCCGGAACTCGCAGAGCGTCCCCGAAACACGCCACAACAACCCCTTTTAGGGCGAGGGCAACAGCCTCATCCACCTCAGAGGCCGGTGTAACGCAAACCGGGCAGCCTGGCCCAGCTATAACCTCGACGGTTGAGGGCAAGAGGCTTCGCAGGCCATAGTGAGTTATAGTCCACTCATGGGTGCCGCAGACATGGCAAATTTTTACAACATCCTTTTTCGGCGCTGTTTCGCGTATTTTCTCGGCTACACGTTTAGCTAGATCGGGGTTTCTAAACCTTAAATGCTCAAGCATTCTGAACACGCTGTTGTTTTGTTTCAAGCGAACTTTCGGCTTCTAGGAGCTCCCGCCACAACCGCAGCGTTTCTTCAGCCTCTTCCCGGCTTAGTACTTGGATGGCGTAGCCAGCGTGCACCAAAACATATTCGCCAACCTCTACGTCCACGAGGGATATGTCAACCTCCCTTAGGACGACCTCTCCAAAGTCCACTAGGGCTTTGCCATTCTGAACCTTCACGACTTTCGCTGGAATAGCCAAACACATAGTCTTCATCGAAAACCAAGACATACACCAATAAAATGGTTGCGTCTAAAAGTGGAAAAGTCCAGCATAGACAGCTTGCCCAAAAGACAAGCCGCCATCGCCGGGCGGAACAGCCTCGTGGACTAGGAAACGCAAACCAGCAGCCTCTACGGTTTCACGCATGAGCTTGGTGAACAATTCGTTGACCGCAACTCCTCCAGAAAAACCTACGAATTTGACGCCGCTTTCTAAGGCTTTTTCAACGGCAAGTTCAGCCAAGCCCCTAGCCAGATATGCGTGGGCGGAGAAAGCCAAATCAGCCAGGGCACATTTCTCCAGTCTTTCAAATATTTCAAGTAGCATATCCGTTGTTTCTAGAACATCACCTTTAATTATGGGCTTTAATTGGAGGACGTCTTCGCCGTTTATAGCTGCGGATTCCAGCTTTATGGCTGGTTCACCCTCGTAGGTGCGTTCATAACACAGGCCAAGAACCGCCGCAGCAGCATCTAAAACTCTCCCGCAACTCGTTGTTTCAATTACGCCTCGCCTTTTTTCTAACTGCTGAAGGATCAAGCGAACTTCGCTCTCGCCATGCGGGAAAAAGCGTTTATTCCGCATAAGCCAGTTCTCAACATCCAGCCTTTTTTGGAGGATCCCAGCCGCCATCCTAAGGGGATAACGGGTTGCCATGTCTCCGCCGACCATGGGCTGCTCTTCAAGGTGGGCGACACGTTTCATTTCGGAGGAGTTGCGTGAAGCGAAAATTATCTCTCCGCCCCATGCTCCGCCGTCGATTCCATAACCGTAGCCGTCGCAGCATACGCCTACGATTTCGTCAACGCCGTGTTCAGCCATTAAGGCGGCTATATGAGCGAAGTGATGTTGCACTTGAACAAGCTCCCAACCGTTCTTAGTTGCCAACTCTTGGGCAAGCTTTGTCGTCGTGAATTTTGGGTGCAAGTCGCACGCAACAACTTCAATTTTGCTGTTGGTTAGGTGAGCTAAGTGTCCAGCGGCTTCTCTGAGGAACTCGCGGGTTTCCACATTTTCAACGTCACCGATATGTTGGGATATGAAAGCCTTGTTGCCATTTAGAACGCATGCAGTGTTATTTAGTTCACCGCCCAATGCCAAAATACATTTGCTGGCTTTCTCCTGAAGCACGACGGGTGCTGGGGCGTAGCCTCTTGAACGCCTAATGAAAACCTGTTTTTCGCCATGCACCCGCATCACGGAGTCATCACATCGATGGGCAATCCGCCTATTATGGAATAGAAAATAGTCTACTATGCCTCCAAGCGTCTTCAGAGCTTCATCGTCGTCCTTAACTATGGGCTGGTTTGGCGGGTTGGCGCTGGTCATAACGAAAGCGGGGTCGTCCACACCGTCAAAGAGCATGTAATGCAAACCAGTGTAGGGTAGCATGACCCCAACATTGTGCAAGCCGGGGGCTACAAGCTCAGAAAGGTAGTAGTCGCCGCTTTTCCTCAGCAGCACTATGGGGCGCATGGGAGAGACTAGAAGCTCAGCCTCTTTAGAGCTGACTTCAGCAAAAGATTTGGTTGCCTCTAGGCTTCGCGCCATAATGGCGAAGGGCTTTTGCCGCCTATGCTTAGCCCTTCTAAGCCTCATCAGAGGCTCGTCTTTCAGCGTGGATACCGCAACATGAAAGCCTCCATAACCCTTAATGGCAACGATAAAGCCCTCAGAAATCATTTTGCCAGCTTCCTGTATTGGATCTCTACATGAAAGCATCTCGCCGCTGCGGGTTGTCAGATAGACTCTTGGACCGCATTTTGGGCAAGCCACCGTTTGAGCGTGAAAACGCCTGTTCAATGGATCGGTAAACTCACTTTGGCAGAAACTGCACATGGGGAAATCCCGCATTGTAGTGTTCTCTCTATCATAGGGAAGGCGCTCGATAATTGTGAAACGGGGGCCGCAATCCGTGCACGTAATGAAGAAATAGTCATGTCTCGGATTAATTCTGTCCCTGAGCTCCTTTAGGCATTTGTCGCATATAGCCACGTCTGGAGGAATAACAGAGCCGGAAAATTCAGCTTCTTCAGAGCTTCTAATAATCTTAAAGTCTGTGTATTGATGTTCACCCTCGAGTCTTGTCGTTATGATTTCGTGGATCCTCGCTAAAGGCGGCTTTTCATCCCTCAAATCTTTCAGGAAATTGTTTATGGCGTGTTCTTCACCTTCAAGAAGAATTTCCACGCCGGCGTCGCCCATATTGCGGACATAACCCTTCAAGCCATTTTTCAGGGCTATGCGGTAAATGAATGGACGGAAACCCACGCCTTGGATTATGCCGGTAACCCTAACTTTTACTCGCAAACAGCGCCATCTCTCGGTTAAGTTTTAGACATTACTAGATTCCGGAGATTTTAAGGTTCCCTCAGACTCCTTCCAAAGATAGTTGAAGTAGTCCTTGGCGAGTCCAGCTAATCCCGGATGGTCGGACCATATGGCTGTTATCTCGCCCTTCTCATCGCTGAATAGCAGCAGCACCTCCACACCGTCGGATATAGCGCCGCCGCCGAACATTTTATCCCTCAATCTCACCTCGCCAACCTTTGAAAAAACTCTGTAAATGTTTTCGCTCAGCCCCTTAGAGACCATGAAACGCACTTGCACTTTTTCTCCAATAAAGGAGTGGAGAAGCGGCAGAAAATCCATGAGAAGATCCTCTTTGATGAATGGAAATGCTATGAGCATTTCTTCACGGCAGTTTTTAATCATATCCTTAAACTTTGAGGCAATATTTGGCAAACCTCTAAGAATCCAGATGGCGTATTTCTCCTTGCTTTTAATCTTCTCGTAGAGGGGCATCAGCTCGTCGGCAACAGCTCTTTCAACTTGCATCCATTCACTTTCCATGGCTGCTTTCGCCGCTTTTAACGCCGCCTCTGGAGATTTTGGAAAATATTTGCTGGGTCTTTTTCTGGAAACTTCTATCCAGCCCTTCTTTTCCAAACTGTTTAGGACTTGGTAGACTTTTGAGAACGGTATCTGCGCCCCATAGCTTATCTGTTTGGCTGTTAAGGCGCCTTTCTCCAGGAGGACAAGATAGGCGTTTACCTCGTAGTCTGTTAGTCCAGCTTTTCGCAGAAGGGCTTTTATTTTTTCGCTCATGAAAATGAATAATACTTTTAACCATATTAAAGTTGTGGAAATTTTAATATCCCCCAACGCTATAGCCAAAATTTAACTGTTTAGAATTAAAGGGATGGAAATGACTAAAAGCCGAGAAGCGTTGAAGTTTGAGCGTTACTCTACAAGCGTTTGTCCAGAATGTCTGAATAGGGTTCCCATGAAAATCTATGAGGATGACGGGGTAATCTACCTTGAGAAAACATGCCCGGAACATGGGAGATTTGAGGATGTTTATTGGGGGGACGCTGAACTTTTTAAATGGTTTTATGAAGGCTGGTATAACGCCAAATACGGCGGAACCGGACTAGAAAACCCCCACACAAAACCTGTTAAGGGCTGTCCCTATGATTGTGGATTATGTACACAGCATAAGTCCCACACCATTTTAGGCATAATAGACGTGACAAACAGATGCAACATGGCTTGTCCAGTTTGCTTTGCCTATGCCGGGGCTGTGAACTATGTCTATGAACCAAGCTACGAGCAAATCGTGAACATGATTAAACTGCTGAGGAGCAATAAGCCATGGGCGTGTAATGCCCTCCAGTTCAGCGGCGGTGAACCCACAATAAGAAATGATTTGCCAGCTCTTGTCGCAGAGGCGAAAAAGGCTGGGATAACCCACGTAGAAGTTAACACGAACGGTTTGCGCCTTGCAGAAGACATTGAATACTTCAAGAGGCTTTTGGATGCGGGGGTGAGCACGCTTTATCTCCAATTTGACGGTTTAAGGGAGGAAATCTACAAGAAAACGAGGGGCAAAACAGACCTCGTTCAAATAAAGCAGAGGGTTCTGGAAAACGCCAGAAAAATTGGATTAGACTCCATAGTTCTGGTCGTCACATTGGCGAGGGGCGTCAATGACGGGGATTTAGGCGACATAATCCGCTATGCCGTCGAAAATCATGATGTCGTCAGATGCGTCAACATTCAACCCATATCCATGGCTGGGAGAGCTCGCCGAGATGAAATGCGGAAAATGCGCATAACAGTGCCCGATGCCATCAAGCTGATAGAGGAGCAGACAAACGGAAAAATCACCCGATGGGACTGGCGTCCCGTTAATTGGCCTGTACCAGTATCCAAGGGAATGGGAATCATTAAAAACCGTGTCTATCCCGAGTTCACGATGCACCCCATGTGCGGAGCTGCAACCTTCATAGTTGTTGAGGAGGATGGCACATACAAGCCTATAACCCAGTACATAGACGTGGACAAGTTTGCTGAGATTTTCTGGGACATCTATTACACGGGTGTGAAGGGAAAAAGGACGGCGGCGAAAATGAAGATGTTAGAGTTTCTGCCAATGGTGAAATCACCGCTTGTCAGAGGATTGCTCAAGGACGTTATAACCAAGGGAAGCTACGAGGCTCTTGGAAAATTCATGCGGAGAATCGTTATGATAGGCATAATGCACTTCATGGACGTCTGGAACTTCGACTTAGACCGGGTTCAAAAATGCGTCATCCACTATGCTACGCCGAACGGTAAAATAGTGCCCTTCTGCACCTACAACAGTTTCCATAGAAACGCTGTGGAGAAGCAATTTGCCATACCAGTCAATGAGTGGACCGCCAAGACTGGAAAACGCCTAAACGAGCCAATTTAACAAAATGACAAAATAAAAATGGAGGGTTAACTGGTTTTAGCTGCCATCTTTTTCAGCTCCTCTTCCCTTAGGACTCGGCGGAGAACCTTGCCCACAGCGCTTAACGGCAACTCTGTTCTAATTTCCAGCTCTCTGATCGCCTTGTAGGGGGCAACCCGCTCATTCACAAACTTCATAAGTTCTTCTTCAGTAGCGGTCATGCCCTCCTTCAAGACCACAAAGGCTTTTGGAATTTCGCCAGCAACGGGGTCCGGCTTGCCGATTACGCCGCAGAGCTTCACAGCCGGATGCTCATATAAGACGTCTTCAAGCTCTCTTGGATAGACACTGTAGCCCTTATATTTAATGAGGTCCTTCTTTCGGTCTGTTATGTAAAAGTAGCCATCCTCATCCATCTTTCCAATGTCGCCGGTATAGAGCCACCCATTCCTTAAAACAGCAGCGGTTTCTTCAGGCATCTTCCAATAGCCCTTCATGACTTGTGGACCCTTAACAATCAGCTCGCCGATCTCGCCGGGTGGAAGCTCCTTCTCTCCTGTTTCTATATCAACTATTTTGGCGTCGGTGTCGGGCCATGGTATTCCTATAGAGCCTATCTTCACGGTTTTCATTGTTTTGTCAAGGGGATTCGCATGGGTGACTGGCGAAGACTCTGTAAGTCCATACCCTTCAACCAAAACTCCGCCGGTAATTTCCATAAACCTTTTCTGGATGTCGGGTGGCAGCGGTGCAGCGCCAGATATGCAGAACTTCACTGAGGTTAAGTCGTATTTTTTGAGGTCTGGATGAGCTAGTAGCATGGCGTACATTGTGGGTGCACCACAGAAAACGGTTACCCTATATTTCTGGATGGCTTGCAAGACCGCCACTGGATCGAATCGTGGTAGGAGAACCATTGTTCCAGCGAAGAATATTGGAGCGTTCATGCTTGTTGTCATACCGTAGATGTGGAATAGCGGAAGCACCGTTAAAACAACCTCTTCGCCTTCATTAGCTTGAAGCCACTCCCTGCACATCACGGCGTTTGAAACGAGGTTCATGTGAGTTAGCATAGCCCCCTTAGAGACACCGGTGGTTCCGCCGGTATACTGGAGGGCGGCTAAATCCTCCTTAGGGTTTATATCCACCTTCGGCGGGTTAGCCTCATACTTTTCCATCAACTCCTTAAAGAAGTGAAGATTTACCCTACGCTCCACACTGCGTGAGGGAATCTTTCCAAGCAACGACCCGAGAACAGCTTTGAAGGTGGGCATATAGTCCTTCAAACTTCCAACGATCACATTTCGGAGTTTCGTTTTCTCCCAAACCTTTTCGACAATAGGATATAGTAGGTCAAGTACAACTATGGTTTCGGCTTCCGAGTCATTTAACTGATGTTCAACCTCCCGCTCCTTATAGAGGGGGCTAATCGCCGTAACAACAGCACCAGCCTTCAACGCACCATAGTATGAAATCACAAATTGAGGGATATTTGGCAGAAATATGGCAACTCTATCTCCCTTTTTCACGCCAAAGTCGGCTAATGCTGTTGCAAATTTGTCGCTGAGCACATCTAATTCCTTATAGGTCATTTTTCTATCAAAGTAGATGATGGCTGTTTTGTCAGGGTATTTTTGAGCTGAGTTTATGAGAAACTCGTGAAGGGGCACTTCTGGATATTCTATGTGTTTTCTAACGCCCGGAGGGTAAAATCTGTACCACGGCTTTTCTTCAGGTTTCTCTCCTTCCTCCTCGGCTTTCTTTCTCTTTTTAGCTGGCATAATAAACCCTACCTATAGATAAACCGCCTCTTAGAAGTAATAATACTTTCCATAAGTGAAACTTCACGGTGTCCACCTATTCTGGTCTGGTAAATTCATAGGCTAGATTCCCCTCAGGAGTTATCTTCGCTATGAGTTTGGCTTTCATGCCCACCTTGATTTCCGAAAGTTTAAAGCCTGTCAACCATGCAAGCACTCGAACGCCCTCCCTTAGCCTACCAATAGCCACCGTGTAGGGTTTCTCATGCTGGAAGGTTGCGGGTCTAACAACAACATGCGTAAAGGTTTCAATGGTTGCCTCGCTGCTAAGTTCAACCCATTCCATATCTGAGACTAGACATTGCGAGCAATCAGCAACCGGCGGGAAATATAGTTTTCCACATCTTTTACATTTTGTGGCTAAAATTTTTCCTTGTTTGAGGCCCTCCCAGAATGGCAATGTCTTGCTTATAGGTATGTCCTGCACAATTTTTATTTCCCTAGATTTTATGGATGGCATGGCCGCCATATGGCTACCTCCTCAAAATCGTCACATAACAGTAGTGGCCTGTTCCACCGACATTGTGGGCTAGGGCGATGTAGTTTTTCATGGGCACTTGTCTCCCCCTTTCGATGGCTTCTTCCCTCAACTGTTTTGTCAGTTCGTATATCATGGAGCAGCCCGTTGCGCCGATGGGGTGGCCCTTCGCCTTTAAACCGCCGTCAACGTTCACGGGGATTTTTCCACCTATCTCCGTCTGGCCTTCCCGGATTAGCTTGGCGCCTTCACCTTTCCTGCAGAAACCGAGGTCTTCATAGGCCATTATTTCGGCGATTGTGAAACAGTCGTGGACTAGGGCCATGTCAAGCTGTTCCGGTGTGACTTTAGCCATCTTATAAGCCATTTGAGAGGCTGAAACCGTTGCTTCAAGCCCTACGTAGTCAAGCCTCTTGCTCATGTTTGCTGTTCCAGAGGCATAACCTATTCCGGCAACCCAGACCGGAGTGTCGATTTTAAGCTCCTTGACCTTTTCCTCTGAGGCTAGGATTATGGAGGCTGCACCGTCGGTCACCGGACAACAGTCGAAGAGTTTTAGGGGCGCAGCTATGACCATTGAGGCCAAAACATCATCAACGGTTATCCTGTTCTGAAGATGGGCTATTGGATTCATTGAGGCATACTTATGGTTTTTAACGGCAACCAACGCCAAGTCCTCCTCCGTTGTCCCAAATCTGGCCATGTGGGCCGTCGCATATAGGGCGTAATAAGCTGGAAATGTTACACCGAAATTGTGAAACTCCCATAGGTAATAGCCAGCCCGACCAATCCACTCCATCATGGTTGGCGTGTCAATTTCCCTCATTTTTTCCACACCCAGGGCCAAGGCGATTTCCGCTTGCCCGCTGGCTACAGCCCAATAGGCTGTCGTAAACGCTGCGCTTCCGCTGGCGCACGCAGCCTCACAGCGCACAAGCCCGGCACCTGTTAAACCACAGTATTCGGCTGAAACCACGGCGGGAAGAAGCTCCTCATACCATGCCCCCGCTCCAGTGGAGCCTACGGCTACGAACTCTATGTATTTGGGGGATATGCCAGCATCCTCGATTGAGGGTTTAAACGCTTCAAAGGCCAGTTCCGCCACATTCACATCGCTTCTAACTCCAAACTTTGAACTCCCAACGCCAATTATCGCCACTTTCCTCATTCCATCACTTCCCGGGACACAGCCCAATTAAGCATCAAAAAGGGAGGGGGTTGATGGGTTTATTTCCCCTTGAATTCGGCTTTCCGCCTAGACATGAAGGCTTCTACGCCTTCTTTCAGATCCTCCGTGGAGAAGGTTAAGGCCATAAGGCCAGCTTCTATGCGTAGCCCCGCCTCTAAGGGGACTTGCGTTCCAAAGTTTAAGGCGTGTTTGGCATATTTCAGGGCTATGGGCGGGCCTTCACTCAGTTTTTTGGCTAGTTCACGGACTTCGTCTCTGAGTTTCTCGTAGTGTACAACCTTGTGAACCAAGCCTATTTTGAGGGCTTCTTCAGCTTTAAGCCGAATTCCAAGCATGATAATTTCCTTGGCTTTTGCCAGCCCAACGATCCTCGTAAGTCTCTGGGTTCCACCCCATCCGGGTATAAGCCCAAGGTTTATTTCTGGACATCCAAGTTCAGCGTGTTCCGCGGCTATTCTAAAGTCGCAGGCCAATGCAAGCTCCAGTCCGCCTCCAAGAGCAAAGCCGTTTATGGCTGCTATAACCGGCTTCGACATTTCCTCTATCTTGCTGAAAATCTTCTGTCCAAGCCTAGAAAATTCTTCAGCCTTTACAGGCGTAGCCTTGGGGAACATAGTTACGTCTGCGCCGGCACTGAAGGCTCTGTCGCCTTCACCGGTTATCACAACACACCTTATGGACTGGTCTTTTTCGGCAGTGTCCAGGGCGTCTGCAAGTTCTTCCATCAAAACGTCGTTGAAGGCGTTGAGCCTATGGGGACGGTTTAGGGTTATCCACAAAACGTTATCTTCCCTTTCCACCTTTAGGGTTTCGTATGCTTTACTCATACCATTTCACCCGGGAACCATTTTCCGGCTAAACCTATATTACTCTTTGGAAACTTTCAGAACTTTCTGAGGAGATACTTAAGCACCGTCAACTTTTGGATCTCACTTGTACCCTCATAAATCTCGGTTATTTTTGCGTCTCTGTGGTATCTTTCGACGCGGTATTCGCCCAAATAACCGTATCCACCCAATGTTTGGATGGCGAAGTCTGTTGCCTCCATTGCCACGCGACTCGCGTATTGTTTAGCCATGGCAGTGGCCATGGGATCCATCTTCCCAACATCTATAAGCCAAGCAGCCTTATAGGTTAGGAGTCTAGCCGCCTCTATCTTCGTAGCCAGCTCAGCCAAAGTACAGCCTATGGCTTCATGCTGTATTATCGGCTGTCCAAAGGCTTCCCGTTGCTTGGCATATTTGAAGGCTATTTCCCATGCACCCTGAGCCATGCCGACTGCTTGGGCTGCCACACCAACTCTAGTCTTGTCGAAGAACTCCATGGAATGATAGAAGCCTCTGTTAAGTTCGCCGACAATGTGCCAGTCGGTGACTTTAACGTTGTCGAATCTCACTTCACCCGTTACTGAGCAGCGGATTCCCATCTTGTTGTGAAGTTTTGTCACCTCTAAGCCTGGGGTGCCCTTGTCCACCACGAAGAGGGTTTCGCCCCTATACGTGGGCCTAACCTTCGTGTCTGTTTGTGTTAAAACGATTATGAAGTCGGCTAGAGGGGCATTTGTAATGAATGTTTTTGTGCCGTTTATCCACCATTCATTCCCATATTTGGTGGCTGTTGTTTCCATGCGGGTTATGTCGCTTCCGCTCACATTTGGCTCTGTGAAGGCGGCCGCGGAAAGGTAGTCGCCCCTACATATAGGTGGAAGATACTTCTCCTTCTGCTCCTTGCTGCCATAGACGAGGATAAGCTCGCTGCCGAAGTTCCCACTCGAAATCGCCACACCAAGGGATGAATCCGCCCTACACATTTCCTCTATCACAATGCATGTTTCAAGAAGACCGTATCCTTGTCCACCGTATTCTTGTGGGAAGAACATGCTTGTAAAGCCCAGCTTGGCAGCCTTTCTGTAAAGTTCTAGGGGAAACTCCTCTTTTCGATCCAATTCCAAGGCAAGTTCTGGTTTAAACTCTTTTTCGCAAAACTCCCTCACGGCATTTCTTATCCCAATCTGTTCCTCGGTTAATTCAAACCTCATTTAATAGAACCCCCTTCCCGTTTTCTTGCCAAGCCAGCCCTTGCTGACATATTCCTCCAGCAATGGGCATGGCCTATACATTTCCATGTTGTATTTGGCGTAAAGTCCCCTCAACTTATCTAGGACTACATCCAAGCCTGTTCTATCTGCATACTCACATGGGCCCGACGGCCAATACGTGCCAAGCTTCATCCCTGTGTCTATGTCTGCCGGGGCTGCGGCTCCTTCACGTATTAGCCATGCCGCCTCGTTTACGGCTACAGCCCAAGATCTTTCAACATCATATTCTTCCATAAGGTTGAAGGGGATTCTTGGACGCCCCCTTGTCCAGTCGTAGAAGCCGACGCCTGTTTTTTGCCCAAGCTTTCCCGCTTTAACCAGCGGTTCTATAACTTCTGCACATGGCTTGAAGCGCTCACCATAAGCCTCATAGAGTATTTTTCCAACTTCGTAGGCGATGTCTAATCCAACAAAATCCGCCAGTTCAAACCATCCCATGGGAAAGCCTCCACCATACTTCACCGAGGCGTCTATCCCCTCTTTCGATGCTTCTCCACGATGATAAGCCCAGAAAGCCTCATTGAAAACCGCGCCTAGAACCCGGTTCACTATAAAGCCCCGTACATCCTTCTTCACAACTACTGGGGTTTTTCCAAGCCTTTTAGCCAATTCCACGAGGGCGTCTATTGTTTCCTGGCTTGTTTTTTCGCCCTTAATCACCTCCACAAGCGCCATAAGTTGGGGTGGATTGAAAAAGTGCATTCCAGCCACCTTGTCGGGTCTATTTGTGGCGTTTCCCATTTCAGTTATGCTTAGGGTTGAGGTGTTAGAGGCTAGTATTGCGTGGGGTGGTGCTATGCTGTCGAGTTTGGCGAAAACCTTCTTTTTTAGTTCAAGGTTTTCTGGGACAGCCTCAATGGCTATGTCTATGTCCCTTGCGGCTTCTTCATAGCTCGTGGTTGTCTTTATCCTTGCAATCGCAGCGTCTGCATCCTCCTGTCTTATGCGTCTCTTCTCCACAAATTTGCCCAAGCTCCACTTGATCTTCTCCAGCGCCCTTTGGAGAAGTTCATCGCTTATATCTACCATCGCCACTTCAAAGCCGCTCATCGCCAAAAGCTGCGTTATGCCATGCCCCATCGCGCCAGAGCCGATGACAGCTGCCTTTTTCAGTTTTTCAATCAAACAACACTCCTCCTAGAACCAGAAGTATAACTGGCAAAATGTATAAAACTTTTCAATAAACACTGTAGAAGGGATTTTTGGCAAAAACAGAAAATTATGGTTGTTTTTGGAGGAAATTCACGATTGTCAGCTTTTGAATTTCGCTTGTGCCCTCGTAGATTTCAGTTATTTTTGCACAGCGGTGGAACCGTTCAACATGATAGTCCGCCAAATATCCATATCCACCGAAAATTTGAATCGCCTCGTCAGTTACCTCCATTGCAACACGACTCGCGTAGGCTTTCGCCATAGACGTGGCAGCTGGATTAGGCTTTTCATGATCATATATCCAAGCCGCCTTGTATGTGAGTAGGCGAGCCGCCTCGATTTCCATCGCCATCTCAGCCAGTTTAAAGGAAACTCCTTGGAAGTTTATTATGGGCTGCCCAAACTGTTTGCGGGTTTTGGCGTATGCAAGCGCCCTTTCAAACGCTCCTTGAGCTATGCCAACGGCTTGAGCCGCAACCGTTATCCGCGTCCCATCAAAAAGCTCTAAAGCGTAATAAAAGCCCTTGTTAAGCTCGCCTACAAGGTTCTCCTCCGGCACGTGAAGATCACACAACGCAAGAGAACCCGTAACACAAGGTCTTATACCCATCTTGCCCTGAAGCTTTGTCGCCTCCAGTCCGGGCATGCCCTTTTCGGCGAGAAACAGGCTTTGACCTCTGTGGGATGGTGTAGCGTTGGGGTCTGTCTGGCATAGGATTATAAAGGTGTCGGCTATTGGAGCGTTTGTTATAAACTGTTTTGAGCCGTTTATAACCCACTCGTTGCCGACCTTCACGGCTGTCGTGTCTAAACGGGTTATGTCGCTTCCATGCTCTGGCTCCGTAAAAGCCGCGGCGGCAATTTTCTCACCCTTCGCCAGCGGTGGGATATACTTTTCCTTCTGTTTTTCAGTACCATGCTTGAGTAGAACGTCTGGAACCATAAGGTTTCCAAGGGAAACAGCTACGCCTAACCCTGGATCAACACGGCAGAACTCCTCAACCACTAGGCATTCTTCTAGAACGCCATAGCCTTGTCCGCCATATTCCTCTGGTATCCGCATGCTTGTGAAGCCCAGCTTGGCGGCTTTCCTGTAGAGTTCAAAGGGGAACTCTTCTTTGCGGTCATACTCCAAAGCAAGCTCGGGCGTGAACTCTTTTTCTGCGAATTCACGGGCTGCCCGCTTTATCTCCATCTGCTCTTCGGTTAGCTTAAGATGCATGAGATGACCACCCTTCTTCCCGGCTACGCCGCTTTTTGGGCTTTCACCTCGTTAATCTTGTTTTTCAATGCTGGCACTATTTTGAAGAGGTCCTCCACAACACCGTAGTCTGAGAAGCTGAATATAGGAGCCTTTGGATCCTTATTCACCGCTATGATTAAGTCGGAGTTTTTCATTCCCAGAACATGCTGGAAGGCTCCGCTAATTCCCAACGCCAGGTAGAGTTTTGGTTTAACGGTTTTTCCAGACGTGCCTACCTGCCGGTCGCTTGGAAGCCAGCCCTTGTCTACTATTGGACGGGAGCAAGCCAAAACCCCGCCAAGAGATTTCGCCAGCTCCTCCACCATTGGGATATTGCTTTGATCCTTAATTCCCCGTCCAATGCCGACCAGCACATCCACAGCAGCTATATCTACACCTCCAGGAGGTGGCAAGACATATTCCAGGAAGCGTTTCGTTGCTATATCCTCTGTCAATGGCGATGAAATTTCAATGATTTCCCCATTCATGGGAGGCTGAGGCTTTTGGGCTTGGAAGGCTGCCTGCCGCACGGTAACCATGTAGCTTTCAGATTTACGGAGGACAGCCTTAACGTTCACCTTTCCACCGTACATCTGCCGAATCACCGTAAGCCTCTCGCCTTCAAAACCAAAGTCTATACAGTCCGTGGCAAGAGGGATGTTTAAGGCTGCGGCTAGCCTCGGGGCGAGCTCTACACCATATGACGTGTGTCCAATAATTGTTAGGGCTGGCTTATGCTCCCTGATTAGGGTGGAGAGAACCCTCTGATAGGCGTCGGAGTTGAAGTGTCCAAGCCTATCGTCCTCTACAAGCAAAACTTTGTTGGAGTATTCCGCCAGCACCTTAGCATGTTCCCTAACATTCTTGCCCAACAAGACGGCTGTTAAACCGGCATTTGTTTTTTCGGCTATCTCTCTGGCTTTGGTTAACATTTCAAAGGTTATGTCTCTCAATTGTCCCTGTCTATGTTCAGCCAGTACAAATATCTCAGCCATACTTAAATCAGCCCCCTCGCCTTTAGAATTTCAACGATTTTGGCGGCTACCTCGTCTGGGCTTCCAGTTAGGAATTCAGCCTGCTTTTCAACGGGAGGAACATAAAGCTTCTCTATAACCATCCATGAACCGGCTTCGCCTACCTCATTTTCGCTTAGGCCTATGTCCGCTAGGCCCATGACTTTTATCTCCTTCTGCATGGCCTTTCGAATGCCCATAATTGAAACGTAGCGAGGCTCATTTATCCCAGTTTGAACAGTGAAGAGCGCCGGCAGTTTAACCTCCAAACGCTCTTCCAAGCCGCCTTCAAGCTCGCGGTTTACAATAGCTTTGCCATCGCCAAACTCAATCTTCTTAACCATCGTGGCATGCGGGATTCCGAGAAGTTCCGCAAGGACAGGACCTACAACGGCACTTCCATCATCGCCCGCTTGAGCCCCAGTCAAGATGATATCGAAATGCATGTTTTTGATGGCGCCGTAAAGGATTTTGGCGGTGGCATAGGCATCTGAACCCGCGAACTTTGGATCTGTCAAGCGTATAGCCTTGTCAGCCCCGCGGGCCAAACACTTTCGTAGGGTGCTGTCAGAGTCCTCTGAACCAACCGTTATGACGGTTACAGTTCCTCCAAATTTTTCTTTGATGCGCACAGCCTCTTCTAGGGCGTAGTCGTCCCACTCGTTTATATCGAAGACTAGACCCGTTTTTTCTATGCCCTTGCCTGTGGCATCAATTTTTAATTCGGCTTCCGCTGTTTCTGGCACATGCTTAACACAAACAATGATGTCCAATCATTCTCCCTCGCATGTTTTGAGAGATTCTGTATCGCTTTCTATTTTCATATAATTTTTGCTGGATACGCCGGCTTTAAAACGTGATATACCCATAAATGTGCTTGAGAGTGCACGAGGGAATGGCACTTATTTGGGCTGACACTTCAATTGCTCCCTTAAAACTTCCTCAGCTTTCTTCACAGCCTCTTGCATTTTCTCTGTTAAGGGTCCTCCGCCTTGAGCAAAGTTTGGTCTTCCTCCACCGCCACCGCCTAATATTATTGAGGCTTCTTTAGCTATTTCGTTGGCATTCACGCCTTTTTCAACAGCTTTTTGTCCAGCCATCACCAGCAGTCTTGCGGTTTTGCCGTCTGCGCCGTAAAAGATTGCAACGGTCGCCTCATCTCTTTTTATTAGCTCGCTGGCCGTTTGGATCATGCGGTCTATGTTCAAGTCCTCTTTAAAGTCGCGCATAACAAGTTTGATGTCGCCAATTTCATGGACAATAACCTCTGTTTTTGCGGCAGCGCTTAAGCTTTCAAGCCTTGCTATCTCTTTGATCAGTCTCCGCCTTTCAGCATTTGCCTCCCTTAAATCTTTCAACACTTTCTCCGCTGCTTTGTCCAGCTTTTCTAGGGGTGCGTTTAGAATCTCCGAAAGTCTGAGTAGAAGCTGCTCATTTTTCTGTACAGCCTTTAGGGCATGTACGCCAACAGCATATTCGAGGCGCTCCACACCATCCTGTATCCTTTCTGAGTGAATAATCTTGATGAAGCCTATCTCCCCAGTGTTCCGCACATGTGTTCCGCCGCAAGCTTCAACATCCCAGTCGCCAATTTTGACAACACGGATTTCCCTACCGGGAACTGCGCCGCCCTGATAAAGTCGAAAACCATAAAGGTTTTCGGCTTCAGTTCGAGGCATCCATGAGATCTCCACTGGGATTTGGCGGAAAACAGCTTCATTAGCTAAAGCCTCAATTTTCTGCACTTCCTCCAGTGTTAGGCGGCGGTAATGGGTAATGTCAAGCCTTGAACTTTCAACGCCTTTTTGTGCGCCAAACTGCCACACATGCTGCCCCAAAACCCGTCGAGCAGCAGCGTTAACAACATGAGTTGCAGTATGACTTTTCATCAACGCATACCGCCTATCCCAGTCTATAAACCCCCTAACAGTGCTTCCCTCGCTGGGAAGGGGCCCCCTGCTAATTTTGTGGACTATAACCCTGCCAACCTTCTGCACATCAACAACCTCAGCTTTTTTGCCGTCAAACTCTAGAAATCCCGTGTCAGCCGGTTGCCCCCCACCCTCGGGATAGAAGCACGTCCTATTGAGGACGACGAACTTGCCTCCGAAGACTTTGAGGACTTTCGCCTCGAAACACGTCATGTATTGATCTTTATAGTACAGCTCCTCTGTTTCTGGGAGATTAATCACTTCATCTTCAATCCATTTTTCATATTCAATGGTTTCTGTTGGTTTGGAGGTTTGCATGTGTTTCTCAGCAACCAAACTGTAAAAGTTTTCCGGAACCTCCACGGTTAAGCCCTCAGCCTCCGCCGTCTCCTTAACTATTTCTGGTGGAAGCCCATGGGAGTCATAAAGCTCCGTCAAGGTTTCAACTGGAAACTTTTTGACACCTCTCGATTTTAATTCCTCAGTTATACGCTTTATGAGCGCTCCGCCTCTCGCTATTGTCTCTCTGAACTTCTCCTCTTCCACGTGAAGCATCTCCATTATTTCGTCCCGCATTTCCATGAGGTGTGGGTAGTCAATTGACCAATAGCGAATCTGCATATCGAAAATGTCGTAGAGTTTGTCCTGAATCCCCAGCAGCCTCAACAGCCTATATATCCTTCTGAATAGCAGCCTCGCCAAGTATCCCTCTTGAATGTTTGATGGAACAACCCCCTCAGAAAGTATAAAGCACAAGCACTTCGTGTGATCTGCAACGGCAAAAGCATACTCCACCGGCGTTAAAAGCCTATCTAAGGTAATGACATTGACTCCAATCTTTTCGGATATTTTCCGCCTAGCCTCCGCCAAACCAGCCGTTTTCTCAAGGCTTATAAGGTGAGAAAAACGGGCAACATGGGAGAGTAGGTTTAAATCCAAATTGGTTATTCCAGCCATTTCAAGGATTCTATCCAAAACCTCACCGTAAATTGTGTGGAATGCGCTTGGAGCTCCTTGGGAAAGCCAAGCGTAACGTTCTATGCCATATCCCGTGTCCACCGTTCTGATGGGCAATTTCACAAGCTGGTTTCCCAAAACCTTGTACTGCATGAAAACAAGGGTTGCAACCTCTAAACCCCTAACAATGCATTCGAGGCATGGTCCAGCGTTTCCACCGCCAGACCATACATCCTCCTTGTACGTTATTTCCTCAGGTTTTATGCCAAGCTCTTCCGTGGCGAAAGCGTGATGATATCGCACCGTCTGATCTTTCCAGTAAACCTCCTTATCCGGATAGTTAAATGCATGATGCCCACCCATCTCAAAGATGGTTAGATACTTGCCAAAAGTTGGACCAGTATTGGATATATCCACCAAACGGATACATGGCTGAACTATAACCAGAGGATTCGCCGGGGGAGGGGCAATCCCCTCTGTCACGTATGGTTGAAAGTCTATTATGCTTGCATGGGTTAGGTAAATGTCATCTCTCCACCTTGCAACAACAGGGTAGGGCTTGATGCGGATGTGGCCGTGCTTTTCGAAAAAGGAAAGGAACAATTCGCGCATTTCGCGTAAAGTATAACTTCTCCTTGTGGGCGGGTTACCTATAAAAGTGTAGGTGGCGCATTCTTCAGCCCTTGCCTCACCGCACGTCTCTTGTTCTACGTTTAAGGTCCAGAAGTATGATCCACATTTTGGACAGAGTTTTCTAACGTAACCGTGTTCTTTGAAAAATGGGAGGGTGTATTCCTCTGCTGGAAACTTCTCCAAAGCCTTCAGTCTCCCAGCGCTGGCTTATTTGGGCTTTCCAATGGATAAAGGAGTCTCCAACATTTAAACCATTTCACTATCCAAGCTTGAAGCCTACAATAAAGCCTGCTGCAAAGCTTGCAGCGAAGGGCAGCAGGATTATGGTGTGGATAAGCCAGGAAAACGCGCTGCCCGCAGCTCCCAATAAGTCGCTTACAAGCTTGAAAAGGGCTTCGTAGTTCACGTTTAAAACACCTTTTAAGCCGAGGTAAACGAGGATTGCGGCGAACAAGCCGATTAAAAATAGTATAAGTTTGCCCAACTTTTTAATAGAGAATCCAATTATAAAGCCGCAAATGCCTCCTAAACCAAGCTCATAGATTATTGGGGATAGAATATCGCTCATCTGATTCTCCAAATATCATGCAAACCCGCGGTCTTTAAAGCTTATTGGGTTTGAAGATGCATATTTCCGAAACAAGGACTTGGAGGTGAAAGCCGTTGGATTTAGTTGACATATACTTGTTAAATCTCGCCTTAACCCTGGGCATGTTTGTTGTTCTGGTGTTCAGAGCATGGATAGAGCTGAAAAACTACAAAATGATGTGGAAAGAACTGGAGTGGAGACAAACATACCAAATAGTGGGACGGATATTAAGAGCTGAAAGGGACCTATTCTGCAAGGTCGAAGGCCGCGACGAGCTTTACAGACTCCTATGCGAAATATTTAAGGTCAAAGAATAAACCTGAATGCCTTATGGAAAATGCCAACCCTCGATCAGTTTAACTTCGGAGCTTCGGCGTTTTTCCGCACCATAACGCACAAGAGGTTTTGTGAGGTGCCTCTGGGATCTCGGCGGGCTTACGTATAGCCCCTTGTCAATGTCCCGTTTAATTTTGACAGCAACTTTTTTGAGTTCTGGAAACCGCAAACCACATTTTTCACATCTGAAACCCTTATCCTTGCCCATAGATTTCAAGCGTTTACCACACTTGGGGCAGAGGGGATTACGATAAACCACTTTAGGCGCGAGTTTTAATATACGCATTTTTTCAAGGTTAATGGTCATCGGATGCCCTTTAGAAGGTGGGCGAACACCACCATAAACCTCAACATGATCTCCAACGATGAGTTTGCTCGCCACCTTTCTCAGCATACCCGTAGGCGCGTAAGCGGCGCAGTCCACCCTGGCACTCTGATCGCCAATAGTAAAGATGACATGCCTCCGGGGAATTATTCTTGGATCCGCTACCACAACTCCTCGGGCGATTACGGGATGATAGGGTTTTAGCTGACTCAACTCTTTGATGCGTGTTAAATGGGCGTCTGTGCCATGATTCGTGCGGAAGATAACCCAGCGCTCAACTGGCTCGATGGGTCTAACCATTTCAAAGGCTTTTTTGACTGCTTCCGGGCTTTCGCCTCTTATGCCAAAAAGAATTGGGTCTGGACCTCTAGGCGTTATTAGGATTCTGCCCGTTTCAGGGTCAACATTGTTAAACGTGCATGGAGCGGTGGCTCTGTCCATTTCTATTACTGAATTTTTGTCAATTCTTCTTTCCGTGCCATAGTTTTCCGGTGTGCGGTAGGCGATGATTTCGAAGGTGTGATCGTCCCGTAATGTTTCGCCCACCGCCGCCAAGGCGCCTATTATCCCACGCCCGCTTTTGAAACCAACCGCCTCCGCCTTGAACCGCTTTAAGAGTTTTAGGGCTGTTTTCAAGTCAACAATCCCAGTGATCGCCTTCTTGGCGAAAAGTTGAATCTCCCTCGGGACTCTCGCCCTCTCTAAGAAGACAACGCCCGGATCTGTGCCCTTAAACGTTAAATCGGAGTTTTCCTCGACAAGTGTTAGAACTGTTTCTTTAATTTCGTCGATGATGTCCTCGTCGCACTTTAACCTTAAGCAGAGCGCCCCGTTCCCTCTGGTTTTCCATGGGACGTTGGGGTTTAATCTAATGAGGTTCGGGTAATCCGTGAAAATCGCTCCAAGTTTTTCCAGCTTCTCCACTAATAGGGCTGCAATGTATGTGGTGCATCCCTTTCTAGGCGAATCCGTATCATCAAAGCCTATGTGTAAGTGCTTTAAAGCCATGGGATAGCAGCCTTTAAGGCACGCTTAAATGCTAAATAACATACATGCTAAAAACTGTTCGCTCCACCAAATAGCCCCGGCATCAATGTAGCTCATCTATTTACTCTTTGATTACAGCCTCTGCCCATCTCCCATACCTTATCCATAGTATGGCGATTACCCCGCCTATGACGTTGCTTATCGCTATAGCCAGCCATATACCAAAGGAGCCGGTTCCCAATGGAAATGCTAAGATGTAGCCCAAAATCACTCTAAGCCCCCAAAGCCTAAAAATTCCGAGAATTGTGGGGAAGAACGTGTGACCAGAACCTCTTCCAACAGAGAGAGCAACGGCGAAAAGACCGAAAAATGGAAGGGTTGGCAATAAAGCCTGAAGGAAGAAGTCTGTTTCATCGATAATTTTCACGTCGTCTGCAAAGACATCAGCTATACTCCTTCTAAATGGATAGGTGGCAGTTGCCCCCGCTGCTATAAGGAGGAACAGCAGAAGCGTTGCCTTCCAGGCAACTTCTTTGGCTCTCTCAGGCTTATCCGCTCCAAGGCTTTGGCCAATCATTATGGCTGGAGCGCCGCTCAGCCCCCACAACACAGCGTCCACCACATCTAAAACCACGAAGCCTATGGAGAAAGCCGTAGCCGTTACCACGCCCACCATGTTTATGAGCTTCAGCTGCATGAGAAAGGCAAATCCATTCATTAATCCGAGGGTTAAAATGGGCAAGCCTATCCGGAGGGCTAGACGCAACCATTCAAGGTTCATTTGCCTGGTGAACTTTACCTTGAGCTCTGGATAGCTTTTCCGGAGAACATACGTTAAGGCCGTTATCGATATTATTTTCCCCATAACGTCAGTGAGGGCTGCACCCACAACTCCAAGCCTTGGGAAAGGGCCGATGCCCAAAATAAAGAATGGGTCAAGGGCGACGTTTATGAGAACAGCCAACACGTTGACAACAGCGGGCCTTCTGGTGTCCCCTATACTCTGGAGAATAGTAGTGTATGTTATTGCAATGTAATTGAAAAACACGTCAAAGGCTATGACACTTGAATAAGCCATTACATAGTCAAAAATCTCCGGAGGAGTGGACAAGATCACCGTGAAAATTGGATATCTGAGAGTTAGAAGTATCATGCTTAAAGCTCCGCCGGACAAGCAAGCCAACGTGAAAAAGCGCGAGGCAGACAGGCTTGCCTCCTTGTAGGCCTTGCTTCCTATGTATTGGGAAACCATGCTTAGGCTTGCGGCGTTTAGAGCGTTTGCCACGGCTTGGAAGAGCATGAGAATAGGCCACATTTGCCTCGGAACAGCAACAGCCATTTCGCTATACATGCTTAACCAGTAGGTATCCGTAACATTGTAGGCTACAATGACAAGTTGATTTACAAGGGGCGGTGTTCCAAGCCAAAAAATCGTCCTTATTACCGGCCCATTAATGATTTGTTCCCGATACTTGCCTATTCCGCTAGATTCCGACCCCAGCGGCGCTTCAGCATCTTCGGCCATAAATTTTCTTAAGGCTTAAAGGGAAGCTTAAAAACTTTCCGAGCCACACGGACTTTGTAAGGAGAAAAAGACAAGAAACTGGGAATGGGATTGTTAAAGGCGTAAAAGGGCTACTTCTTTTCTTCCTTCTTCTCTTCTTTCTTCTCTTCCTTCTTCTTCTTTGGCATGGCCGTCACCAAAAATTTGGTTTGAAAAGCGGTTCTTTAAAAATATTTCGTTTCCAACAAGAATTTAAATCATCTTCCTGCAAACGTTTTAAATGTGAGAAGTGTGAAGGCTTTTCCATGCACGAATGGGCTTTAGCTGAAGCCATAATCAAGTCTACTCTTGAAATAGCCGAGAAAGAGGGATTAGCGGAGGTAAGAGAGGTTAAAATAAAGGTTGGTGAACTCCAGCAGGTGGAAGTAGACATTTTGAAGTTCGCTCTTTCCGAGCTTAGAGTTGGCAAACTAGAAAATGCCGAGTTTATGATAGAAACTATCAAGGCTGAATTGCTCTGCCGGGCGTGTGGACATAAGTGGAGTTTCAGCCAAAACAAACTGGATAGGGAGGCTGCGGAGGCGGTGCACTTCGTCCCAGAGATTGTGCACGCCTACATTAAATGCCCAGAATGCGGCAGCCCAGACTTCGAAATTCTTGAGGGGAGAGGCATCGTAATTGAAAGCATTAAAGGGATCAAATAGTAATGTGGATCCGCGGATAAACATCATAGAAAAGAGGCTTGAAAAAGTTAGAAGGCTTATCGCCGTTTCAAGCGGCAAGGGCGGCGTAGGCAAAAGCTTGGTTGCATCGGTTCTCGCATTAACTCTCTTAGACAAGGGCTTTGAGGTCGGACTTTTTGACGCAGATTTCACAAGTCCATCAACCCATAGAATCTTAGGTGTTAGAAGACTTGAGATTAGGGAGGAAAAGGGTATAGTGCCAATGCATGTTCACGGTTTAAAGTACATGTCAATCGTGGCTTTCTCCGGCGAAGAAACTTTGCCGCTGCGAGGTGCAGACATCTCAAACATTCTAATAGAGCTTTTTTCCACAACGCTATGGGGCAGTCTGGACTACCTGATAATCGATATGCCTCCGGGAATAAGTGATGCAACCCTCGACATAATTAGACTTGTAAGGAGAAGCGAGTTCCTGGTTGTAAGTACGCCTTCCATGCTTGCCCTTGAAACTGTTGAAAAACTCTTGAGGCTTTTAAAGGAGTTAAAAGTGCCCGTTGTAGGCGTCCTCGAAAACATGAAGATGGGACAAAGCTTCACCATTAAAGATAGGATAAATGAAATGGGCGTCTCCTTCCTGGGAGAGCTGCCCTTCGATTTAAAGGTTGAGGAAGCTTTGGGGGATGTAGATGCGCTTGCCAAAACGGCATTCGCTAGAAAGCTAGCTGAAATTGTTCCCCAAATTATTTCTCCGCATGTCTAGCTTTTTTGGCTAGTGGCTTCTGCTTCTTCACTTCCTCCCTGACGGCAACAGTTTTCCTTGATAGTAGTACTTCCTCCAGCGAGTTTGCCTTCCTCAGCTCGTTCATGTACCAGCTTCTATCCCTAGAGTAGCTTACACCTGCCACAATTCCATAAACTATGAGGGTTAAGCCCCCAATTATTAGGGCTAGGCCCATAACCGCCCCCACATGGGGTTCCATATAATATGGTATGAAAATGAACCATTCCGGGGCTTTATTGATGAACTGAGACATGAATAGGGTTTCGAGGACTCCGCCGACAAAGAAAACGGTTCCAGCCAAGAACATTAGATAGGCTGTTGTCTCATTATGCCTTGATTCTTCAGCCTTCTCGTGAAGGTAGTCTCTGAATGACATGGAAATGCACGTTTATTTCAGAATCCGAAGGCCTACCTAAATCTTATTAAAATGGAATAAGTATTGCAAAGAAATACTACAAATATGAAGGGAGACAGCGAATTGCCTGAAATAAAGGCTGTTTTGTTTGATTTCATTGGCACACTGGTCAACGTGAAAGGCTACAGCCTGGAAAACTCAAAAATGAAGCTTTATAGGGCCATTGTGGATGCGGGTTTCAATGTGAGCCAAAAGGACTTTTTGGATGCATACACGGAGGCACATGAAAAGTATAGGGTTATCCGCTACCAGAAGTTTGTTGAGGTTACGAATGCTGTTTGGATTTCAGAAGCATTAAACAATTTGGGTTTTGAGACAACCCCTGATGACTGGCGCATAAAGGCGGCTGTTAACGTTTTCTTTGAGGATTATGTGAGTTCGTTTAGGCTTAGAAGGTGCGCAAAGCAGATTTTGCGAATGCTCTATGGGAACTACAAGCTTGGCTTGGTTTCAAACTTCACCTACGCACCAGTGATATATGCGGGGGCTAGAAAAGTTGGAATAAGCAACTTCTTCAATATAATACTGGTTTCAGATGCCGTGGGATGGCGCAAGCCTCATGCAAAAATCTTTGAGGAAGCCTTGGGAAGGCTTGGGGTGAAGGCTGAGGAAACCCTTTTTGTTGGAGACAGCCCAGACGAGGATATTAGGGGCGCAAAACAGCTTGGCATGAAAACAATATTTGTGGCTTCCCAGTTTTTCCCGTTTAAAAAGTTGTTGGAGAGTGGCCAGCAGCCAGACGTCACTGCAAGAAGTCTCTGCGAGGCAGGAAAGAAAATTCAGGAGATTATCGGCGCTTTGTAAAAGCTGTTAATTTATGTCTTACGGTTTGTCCTTGAACTTTTCTGAAGCTGGTTCGCCGCCTATGCCCCAATTGGATTTAGGAACTTCGTGCACGAGGACCTCCACAACGTTTTCTGGGACACCTAAACCTCCAAAAACTTTTGTTATGCCTTGAATCAATGTTTTTGTTTTGTCTTTTCCAAAGCCCTCCCAAACATACACATGAACTACGGGCATAAGCTTGTTCCCCTGTAGGGTATAGCCATATCCTGCTTAAAATTTGTGTGGTGCGGCCGCCGGGATTTGAACCCGGGATCGCAGGCTTGGAAGGCTTCCACCGCTGTTTTGGCGGCTGTGTCCTAACCAGACTAGACGACGGCCGCACTTCCCAGTTTTCGCCACGACCATTATTGAGGTTTAAATATAATTGTTCTTATTCGCTTTTCGGTTTGAGTAGTCGTTTTTCGTGGGCTGGTTTTGGCTTGAAATCTCCGCGAAGCTTGGGCTGGGCGGCTCTTGCCCTTTCAATGTTTTTGAGTCTGGCATAGAGTTTGGCTATTTTCGTCTTTGAAGGCTTCCGCCTCTTGAAAATTCGGGCTGGCGGCGGCGTGTAGGGTTTTTGGGGCTGATTGGTCTTCCCCTCTCTTTTCTCAAGCTTAACCATCGGAGGGACTTTAGTTTTTTGAAAGACTACATAAGCCTCTTTTAGGTTTATTTCAACGGGTTCCCACCCCACATCAAGCCAAGCTTTCGCGTGTGCCGTGTTTTTCCACCATTCCGTTGAGCGGTAGGCTTCTAGGGGTAAGTTGTCGCCTATTATGCCGTCTATTTGGGCGAAGGAAAGCCGCACCGTGTCTGTGAAGGCTGACCTGAAACGCAGATAACGCGTTAAAGCCTCATACTTATTACTGGTTTTTGGTGAAACCATTTTCCTCGCACAGTTTAGGCAGAAGAGTTTTCCAGCATCCCCGGTTGTAACGTCTGGAACCATGCAGTCTAGGCAGAAGGTTTTGCCGCAGCGTTGGCACCGCCTAATATAGCCTAAGGGAAGCACACGTCCGCAGAATTTACATTCGTCTTTAAGGGGCAATCAAACCACTCTTGAAATCGTGTAATACAAGGAGAAACAATCAATTTTAGCTTGACTGTGCCTTAATCCGCAATAAATATGGGGCATAGTGCAAGAGGACTGTTAGCCCTTTACAGTCAAGGTTAGCCCTTAACCACTGCCAGCGGCACGAGCCTAGCGACTTTTGTGGCTATGCCGACCTTGTGGCTCACATCCGCCACTATATCCACGTTTTTGTATGC
>Ga0209394_1000537_pt1 | contig 29405 bp, 27 predicted proteins | sample JNZ201metaG_FD_184122 | JGI IMG/M metagenome (GOLD analysis project Ga0209394, IMG submission 184122) | Hot spring microbial communities from Jinze hot spring, China to study Microbial Dark Matter (Phase II) - JNZ 20120812A (SPAdes) (version 3) ... | reverse complement strand
CCCCGAGATACTCAAGATGTGGGGGTCTAGGGGTGCCCCTGAAAGCCCCTAAGGGTAGTGCAGACCCAAGACTGATGCAGGGGAAAAGAGATGAGGCAACGAAACCAACAAATACAAACCTATATCAGAGCTGAACCCCGTACATAAGTACCTCCATGATAACTGCTGAAGGGGTGATAGCGCGGTGGATGATGTCCTTAAAAACTTGGATGAAATAGGAGATCTCTGGGTGCTACTCGGAGTGGTCTACTCGCATCCTCTGGCTCAAGCTCCATGGGTCCCGACTAGAGAGGAGATTCTTCCCTATATAATAATGCTGGCTAAACCCACGAAAGAAGACGTGTTCTATGACTTAGGGTGTGGTGACGGGAGGGTGGTCATTGAGGCATCTCTTCACGGTGCTAAAGGAGTTTGCGTAGAGATTAACCCCGAGCTAATCAAGAAAGCTAAGGAAGCGGCTGAGAGGCTCAAGGTCATCGATAGGATTACTTTCATAAACGACGACTTCTTCAACGTCAGCCTCAGAGATGCTACCATAGTCTACATGTACCTACTGACCTCCGTCAATAGAGCTCTGAGACCTAAGTTAGAAAGAGAGCTCAGGCTGGGGACTAGGGTAATCACTCTAGACTTCGAGATCCCTGGGTGGAGACCGATCCACATCATGAGGGTCTCACTCGGGTACAGAGAAGCCACTCTCTACCTTTACGTAAGGGGTGTTTCAGACATATAGAGTGGACACCCAAAACCGTTTGTCCCTGGATATTCATCTTCGTTTGTTAGTGTTCTTTCGCGTCCAGGGACTTCTACTTCGTCTACGCGGACTTAGGTGTCTGCGTGGGTTCATGGGTGGCCGTCGAGCCAAACGGCACGTAGCTCCCACCTAGTTCAAGCTCTGGGAGGCTTGGAGTAGTGCTCCAATCACCACCCAAGTTCATCCCAGGTATAACCATAGGCAACGATCATAAACATAACCCTCAAAACATCAAGAAGAAAACAGCCCCAGTAGCTTCTGAGGGCGAGAGTTCTCAATTAGGAAGCTTGGCCCTAGCCAGAGAGCTCCCACAGCGTTGTGTTTGCAGCATGCGTCAACCTTGCGAAGCTGCTTTTCTGGTACTACGAGTTAGAACGTCCATTCACGGCTGTATTCTCGTCGACTTATAACGCAATGGTTTAATAAGCTACACTCTCTACAGCTCTGTGAATGTCAAAATTTGCACAGTCATAAGCAGAGACTACGAATTTACAGTGGTATCCGCTTTCCGATTTTCGCCAAGTTTATAGGCCTTGTACTCAACGCATAGAGAGAGGGTTGACTGGGACAGGTCTGATCTTCTTTTATTAGCTTAACTAAGCTAATCTAGTCAGGGAAGCCCCATTAGCAGGGTTTCACGCACTCTAATTGGGGTCTTAGCATCGTACTTTCTCGCACTACTGTTTCTCGCACTACTGATGCTCCCACTAACGCATGACCCTGTGACGAGCCTTGGGTATGTCCTCGCTTTCATTGGGTGGTGGGGTTGGCCCTTCTGGGTTCTTAGCGTGTTTCCGTCCTTGAACCTGGCTTCAGCAGTGCTTCTATTGACGGTCATGCCTATATCGATATCGCTAGCTATCGGCGTTCTACTCTCCATGCGCACGAAGCTCGGATTGAGGAGCTCGGTGTACGCTTCGATAACAGCGTACTACATCGTCGGCACAGCGTACTTTGCGCTGTTGAGGACTCTGTGGAGAAGGGCGCCGGACGTTGCCTTCGAAATAGCTCTACCGCTCTGGCTCTTAATACTACTAGCAAGCGCCTTGCTCAGTAGCAGAGTAGCGGAAAGAGCTGTGAAATAGAACTACTCCACATAGATGATCACCACTAGGCTTCCGACTCTACGAATCCCGGTAGGGGTGGGAGAAGGGAGAAAGTGATGCTAAGCTAACTAAGCTCTCTCCACAGCTGGAGGGGCCGGCCTACTTTAAAAACTTTTCCTCGAACTCCTTGATGAACTCTACACTTCTCTTCGTGTCTATGAACTGCTTGCTGACCTCCAGTACGTCCTCTGCTTTAACTTCACTACGTCCCTTCTTCAATGCGGCTACACTGGCCGGTCTTAGGAGCTGGATGGCATATCTCAGACTGTACTTGACTCCTAGGTCCGCTAGTAGCTCTAAGGCGTCACTAGAGAGAACAACCTCCTCTTCTTCAGACCTTATTTTCACTATCTCTTTGATCTCATCCTTCGTGTACGGCCTCACAGGGATTATGAGCAGTCTATCTAGGATGTCGAGAGGTATCCCATGAGGTGACTCTATGTCTGTACCATATATCTTAGTTATGCCTCTGTTGGTAGCCATTATTATTATGGGTGCGAACTCGCTCTCCATTATCTTAGATAGAAACGCAAAGCACTCTAGGTCTAGCATGTGAGAATCGTCTATAAAGAGTACTCCTGGGATGAGCTCCCCCTTTCCCTCGTCAACGATCTTCTTAATCTGGGAGTTGACTGTTCTCCTGACTTCCTCATCTATCTCCCTCTCTAGTTCTACCCCTAGAAAGCCTATTAACGAGATCCTCTGAGACGCTACAGCAACATCTAGGTCGTTAAAGGTAAATACCCTCGTTATCTCCTTCTCTTTCTTCACTGGACCCTTAGGTAACTCCTCTGACACATCCCACACGTCTACGTCGTAATACTTAGCCTTCTCGACTCCCTTGACTCTACCTACCTTGTGGACTAAACCAGTCTCAGCGTCTATCCATATCAGGTCTCCCCTCCTAATCCCTAGTTTCAGTAACTGTGACGTGATCTCCTCACCAACAGTCAGAGAGAGGCTGTCGTCTCTGGTCTCGAGAGTTATTCTGGCTTCTCGCGGAATCCTCAAGTAGGGGTTAAACGGATGCTTCCCGTAAGCAACCTTAATCTCCTTAACAGCACCCTCGTAGACCCTCCGAGTCTCCCGAATTCTTACACCCATAGCCTTTCTTACCGCTCTCATTAGGACTTCCGTCTTCTTAGCTTCTAATGAGTAAACCTCGGATGCGTGGATAGTCACAAAGGGAGTGTCTTCACCGAGCTCTCTCGCTATAGCGTAAGCTAAGGCAGTCTTTCCAGTCCCTGGAGGTCCAACAAGTAGGACACCCTTACCTTGAAACTTACCTTGCTTTACTAGCTCGACTACAATAGCGGCACTTTTCCTTGCCTCCATTTGACCAACTATTCCATCAGCTACACGTAGGGGTTCTCCTTTATCATCTAAGCCGAGACCCTTTATGTGGCTATGCAGACTTACTTCAGCAATTCTCTTAGCTGAGCTTACCTCACGTATTTGCGCGCACATCTTTCACCATCCATTATTTACGGATCTATATACTCACTTTATAAGTGCTACCATTATGTAACTAAAGAGCTCGTAGCAGGTTAGCCCCCTCACAGCTCGCTATCTGATCTTCTGATTACTGCCATCAAATTCCTGAGGGCTGCTACCGACTTACTCGATCCTATTTTAGCTAAAGCCTTAGAGAACGTAGAGGGGTTCTGGAGAGCCCAAACTAGTGTGTCTAGGTGGATAGAGGGTATGCCGGTTTCTTCACTAACGACTCTCCAGGCCTCCACAACCTCTCGTTTACAGTTTTTTAGTACTTCCTCCGTAGACAGACCCTGTATGATGCCTAAGTTTACTGTGGCTCTAGCTACTCTACTATCTACAGGTATGGGGATGTCTAGTGGCAGAGGGCCCTTACACCGCTTTAAGGCTCTCCCGCAGTAATACCCCATCTTTACAGCGAAGACTACCGTCTTGCTGCTAGGGTCAGATTGTAGCACCTTAGAGGTCAGACTCCAAAGCTGCCTAAAGTCGCAACGATATATTAACTCACTTATCGTAGCTGAGTAACTAGAGAGCTTCCTTATCCTACTCACTTTAGCTTCTCTAAGGAAGGAGCTACATTTATCCTCTAGCACGAAGCTTAGTGCCGTATCCACTGGACCAAGGACTGATCCCTTCTCAAGGAAGTGCTTAGTAAATCTACTCCAGTACTCCTCACCTGTGCACCTGAGTCTATAGGCTGATAGAGCAACTAGAAAGAAGGAGACAGCACCTGCTATACCACCAGCAGAACACACTGCTACAGCAGACTCGTACTGAGGGTCTGCTTCCTCGATATCGAGTACGTCATTCAGTGAAATAACTTTAAGTATCGAGACTACCCTCATTATTGCTTCTTTACTCAAACTACACCTAACCAATCCTATCCCGAAGATGCAGCTAACTCGAGAAGATAAGTATCTGACGTGCGGCTGAAACCTTGCCCGATGGATTAGCTAAGTATATTAACTTACACTGTTATGATCTTAACTCGAGGCAAGAGGAGGTTGATGCCTGAGGACCCTCAGAGACTGGTTGTCGAGATAGTGTATTGTTCAGCTAGGTTTGAAGACTTAGTCTCCAGGCTTTACGAGCTATTGGCGGAAAAAGCTGAGGATGAGTCCCTACTTGCCCCACTTATCTGGCTCTCGGCTAGGAGTAAATCTAATGCTGAGTTCCTCGATAGAGCCGCTGCTCTCTTGGGGTTCAGAGCACTTGAGGAAGACTGTAGAACGGTTGTGGGGCTTCCGTGGCGAGTAGTTGAGGAAGTAATGTCGGAAGTAGATAGAGCTGGACGCTTAAGCGAGGGGTCTACAGCTTCCCTACTCAAGAAGCTCGGTGCTGAAGACAGCGTTATAAGCATAGAGACTTACCATAAAATCCTCTTCAACCTCCTAGGGCAGGTTCTACCCTACTACGTAAAGTCAGAAAACGTGAAGATGGTTTCTGAGATTCTTCAGAAGATGTCTAAGGAAGAGGAGTCTCACGAGGAGATCCTCACGAAGAGCCTTCTCGCCCTCTCTCATAAGTTAAGCTCCAGTATTCAGCGCTAGCTTGGAATGCTTTTAAGCTATGCTGTACCTCTGTAATTAGGTAATAGGGATGACTAAATCAATGTATCACTACATTGCCCAGCTCTGGAAGAAGCCTTACGAAGGCCCAATAGCCGAGTTAATGAGAGAGAGACTTATACTGTGGAGGCGAGGGCCAACTGTAGCAAGAGTAGAGAGACCGACTAGATTGGATAGAGCTAGGGCCCTAGGCTACGAGGCAAAAGTAGGTTTCGTGGTAGTGAGGGTTAGGGTAAGAAAGGGAGGCTTGAATAGACCTAGACCTAACTCCGGTAGGAGACCTAAGAGGATGGGCGTCTACGGATATGCGCCAGAGAAGCCTACTAGGCTCATAGCTGAGGAGAGAGCTAATAGGAGATTCCCCAATCTCGAGGTACTGGGAAGTTACTACGTGGGAGAGGATGGTATATACAAGTACTACGAAGTCGTGATGGTGGATCCACACCACCCGTCGATACTCTCTGACCCGGAAATCAACTGGATCACTAACCCAGGACAGAGAGGCAGGGTCTTCAGAGGAAAGACTATGGCTGGTAAGAGGATGAGGGGTCTCCTGAGGAGCAGGGGGCTTAAGGGCACTCACCACTACAAGTGGAAGAAAAAGCAGAAGGAGAGAATTCTTAAGAAGAGACACGAAGCGTCCAGAGGTGCCAGGCTCATAGCTCCCCAGGAGGTTATGGGGAAATTAGGCTACGAGAAGTAGCGGTAAAGCTATGATAAAAATCGTTCTCGAGCTTTCTGCTTTTGTTCATTCAACGGAGGACGAAGAAAAGGTACTTAGTGCTTTACTAAACACTGTACCAGCCGAACTCCGGAGCTCTTTTATTCAACAGATTAGGACACAAAGCCTCGAGGGCTATTACGGAAACATCATTAAGCTAGTCAAGCTCTTGGTTGGTAGAAGCACTGCTAGTAATGTACTAAAACACGTATTGTGCTCTATGAGTAAGACAGACCGTGAGATACTTCTCTCTACTTTAGAAAGTAGAGTAGAGAGCAGAAGAACTAGACTACACATTCGCTTAAGCAAGCAAGACCTCTACCTCGGGAGAGTAGTACTTAGTGAAGGTAGTGACGTTATTAAAGTCGTAGCCTCCTTCGAGGGCGCTCACCACGTTGACCTAAGTAGGGTCTTAAGGGAGATCGGGGAAACTTGTGGTAGTTGACCTCTGTTTTAAAGGTGCTGTAGACGGCAACTTAGTGAGATACGCCTTAAGATTAGGGTATAGAGCGATAGCCTACTGCGGAGCCAGCTCTACCGAGGAGGTCGGTGGGATAAGACTAGTCCCCAGGTACGAATTGAGGAGAGACACCGTCTCTAAGTTCCGTAACTTGAGGGGCTTTAGAGTTCTCGTAGTGGAATCTAAGGACGACTTGAAGGCTTACCCTAGGCTTGCTGGAAGCATAGACAGCATTAAGATAGAGTTTAGCCAGCTAAGTGATGTGAGCAAAGACTTTCTACGGAGAGTCATAGGTCTAGGCGTTCCGGTAGAAGTTGAGTTCTCAGAGCTGATCAACAGGTTACTAAGTGGTTACCCCTTAGATTACTACTACCTCGTTCTGAGGCTATACGTTCGCAAGAAGATAAGGGTTTACGTGTGTAGTGGTGCTACGGATTTGTCTAACATGGTCCACCCGACCGCGATGTTAGCACTTATCTCTGTCTTGGGCGTACCTGAAGAACTTGCTGCTAAAGCAGTATTTAAGGTACCTAGCGAGTTGATATCGAATGTCGCTTGAATATGTTCTACTGGTCTCTGCTGTAGCTGTATCACTAGTGTCTCTGTACTTAAGCATGTCTTCCTGGCTGAAGGCAAGGAGAGCAGTTTTTTTAGTGAGGTCTACTCTGGGCAGTAGTAGAGCAAAACTCACTAAGCCCAGAAAGAGGTACTTAGTTTTCGAGGTAATAGCAGTTTCCGGGGACTTATCCCACATTAAGAAAGACCATGTAGAGAAAGCTGTTCAGAAAACCTGCCAACTCCTATACGGTGTCGTCGGCTATGGAGCTGCGAGACCGTCTCTAGTGTACTACAATGAGTCTAAAGGAGCTGGTATACTAGCGTTTAAGCACGTATGGAGGAACCATGTTTTCCTAGTACTGTCACTTATAAGGGAGATCAACGGAGTGAGAGTGTTTGTTGTGCCCATCGTGACTACCGGGACGAGGAAGAAGGCCTTGAAGGTTCTCGAGAAGACCTAGCCTTTCAGATGGCTCTGCCCCGGTGAGAGCACGTTTAAGTTCGGTGCTTCTACGATGGTGTACTTAAGTCTTCCACCTTCTGAGGCTGTAGAGAGAGTTCTCTTAAGGGGTTTTAAGTCTGTTGAGTTAAGCTACGACAACTTTCTATCTAGTAGAGTAAGAGAGTTAGCAGAACTCAGCAAAGTTGCGGATACCGTATCCAGGTATAACCTAGAGTCGTTTTCTGTGCACTTGCCTTACGATAGTCTCGAGCTAGGTGTATTCAGGCTTACTAGCTTTATCAGTAGGTTGTCGAAGTGGGTTAAGGTTCTCGATAGAGTAAGCGTAGACTTTTACGTAACGCACTTGCCCCACCTACCCCCATCTAGGGACTCAATAGATGCTGCCGTAAGGTACTTGAGGAAGCTTGCCGATATAGTCAGCGGTAGCTCTCAAATACTCGTCGAGAATATCGCAAGCACTGGTAGGTTGGGGGCATCACCGGAGGAACTACTAGCAGTCGTAAGGAACGCTGACATACCTAGGCTGGGTGTGTGCGTTGACGTAGGTCATGCTATGATAGCTAGGACATCCTTACTGTCGTTTAGCTCGATCCTGAGGGAGCTAATTAAGTCAGTGCACTTACACGATAACGATGGATTCTCCGACAAACACCTACTTCCGGGTGTGGGTGTACTAGACGTGGATAAGCTAATGGAGTTCCTAGCAGTGACTAAACCCATTCTAGTAGTTGCTGAAGTAGCTTGTAGAGGTTTAAGCGAGTGCGATAGCGTACTTAACTCAATTGCGGACATAGGATTGGTCTTGAAGAGAGCTACCTAAGTTAGAGCATATAAAATCGACTACAGCTAGTTTTGGGTGATAGTGTGAGTGAAGCTACTAGGCGCCTAAGGCAGGAGCTATACTCCCTGCTAGACCACGTTGTAGTTATCAGGCTATCGGATGGGTCTAGATACGAGGGTAAGCTGAAGGGAATCGACGTAGACGGGCTGACACTTCACGCAGTACTCGAAGACGTGAGAGACTCTAGTGGGAATGAGTTACCTAAGGTTTTTATAAGTGGGAGCAGGATCTCCGAGATCATCTTGAAGGAGAAGGCCCTATTCAATGCTAAGGAGTTTGCGTCATACGTAGTTGACAGACTGAAAGTGAGGCCGGATGCTGTAAAGATAGATGAGATACTCAACGCAGTGAGGTTCTTGGATAGATATGTAGTGAGTGAGAAGGGTGTTGAGGGGTCGGGGCCGTTTGCTGAAAAGCTGTACAGTGTATGGCAGGAATACATGGAGTCTAAGTTGAAGCCGAGGACGTCGGTAAGTTGAGCTTCGAGCTAAAGGACAAGGATCTAGCTGGCAGAATAGGGAAGCTAAAGCTTAGGTCCGGAACTCTGGAGACCCCTGCATTTTTTCCTGTAGTGCACCCGTTTAAGCAACCCGACGACCTACCTCTAGAGAGGATCGTAGAGCTCGGATTTGAGCAGGTTATAACTAACGCATACATAATCAAGAAGAAGCTGGAGAGCAAGGCCGCGAAAGTACATGAGGTACTAAACTTCAGCGGTGTAGTAATGACGGACTCGGGAGCATACCAACTGCTCGTATACGGCACTGAGAGAGTTGCTATAGACCCTGTAGAGCTCGTCGAGTTCGAGGAGGTTCTGGAGCCCGACATAGCTGTCATCGTAGATATCCCCACTCCAGATACTGCAACTCGGGATGAGGCTAGGCTTAGTGCTGAGGAGACTTTGAGGAGGGCCTACCAGTCTTTGGAGGTTGTTAAGCGGAGTTCCGATAAAATCGCGTGGGTTCTACCAGTTCAAGGGGGTGTTTACGTAGACCTACTTAAGTGGAGTGCTGAAGAATCTAGGAAGCTATCGGATTTCTACAGCTTATACGCAGTCGGTAGCCCGGTCAAGGCCTTAGAGAAGTACGACTTTAAGAAGGTTGTTGACATGATCTACGCAGTTAAGTCTATAGTTCCAGCTGATAGACCTGTCCACTTATTTGGTGGTGGGCACCCACTGCTGATCCCTATAGCTGTTGCTCTAGGCATAGATACTTTCGACTCGGCCTCTTACGTTCTGTACGCTAAAGACGATAGATATATGACCGACTACGGTACGCTCAAACTCAGTAGCCTCAGCTACTTCCCATGCAACTGCTCTGTATGCAGTAGGTTCGAACCTAGCGACCTAACTGAGATGAGCAAGCCGGAGAGAGCCAAACTACTCGCCGAACACAACTTAAGCGTTATAGGTAAGTCTGTGCGTGAAGTTAAGGAGGCTATTAAGGAGGGGAGGCTATGGGAGCTTCTGGAGCGTTTAGCTAGGTCGCACCCTTCATCTAGAGACGCTTTCGATAGACTAATTAAGTACGCTAAGTGGATAGAGAAACTCGACAGCAGGTTTAGAGGCTCAGGTAGAGGCGTTTTTCTCACTGATACAACATCTTACTTTAGACCCGAACTCATTAGACATAGAGATTTCATCGAGAAGTATTTGAAACATGTACTAGCAGAAGACCGTCTAAGGCCCTTAGTTTTGTTCCCTGGAGACCCTAGCGATAGACCCTTCATTGAGTCTAAAACGTATAGAAGAGTACTCGAATACTTGCGCCATAGACTAGCCGACCCCGAGCAATGCGTTAAGCTAGCTTACCTACCTTTCTTCGACTTAGTCCCCGCAGAAGTATCGTACGCTTACCCCTACTCACAGTGCGAGATATCGCTTAGTGCGTCTAGAAAGCTTGCTGCGCGAATGTTCAGCAGGCTAATTGACTTAATAAGGAATTATAAGAATGAAGTAGTCTTATTTACATGTAAAAAGATCACCTGGTCTAAGCTGGAGCTCGTGAGAGAGAGAATATGTGGGAGTGTTGACTGCTCACATATAGACTTTATAGAGCTGTGCGAGGTACTATAGCACTCTACATCTACGCACTTACGTCACGTATCAGGAAAGACCTGAGTTCCCTTAGAACCTTTAACAACGTCATGGCCCTCTCTTAAGTGCCCTATAGCTGCCCTCAGCCCACCATGTCTTATGAACCGTATGCACGCTAAAACCTTAGGCCCCATAGAACCCGCTGGAAAATGGCCCTCTCTATAATACTGCTCAAGCTGGCTAACGGATACCTTACTAAGCTTTTGCGCACTCTCTCTTCCATAGCTTAAGTAAGCTCCATCTATATCAGTCAATATGACGAAGTGTCCCGCACCTAGTTCTGTAGCAAGTACCTCACCAGCTAGGTCCTTATCGATAACTGCTTCACGACCGAATAGCTTACCCCCATCTTTTTCAACTACTGGAATGCCTCCACCTCCAGATGCTACCACGATCCACCCACTATCTAGTAGAGTCCTGACTGCTTCAAACTCGACGTTCTTGTAGGGATCGGGTGAGGGGACTACCCTCCTCCATCCACCTCGAGGGTCTCTCTTGAATATCCATCCTTTTTCTTTCGACAACCTCTCTATTTCTAACTCATCCGTATACCAACCCCCAACAAACTTCGTTGGATTACTCCACGCCTGGTCATTGTCCCTGACCGCCACCCTGTTTACTATAGCTACAGCTCCCTTGACCCTTCCGAGGAGCCCTCTATCAGCAAGAGTGTTGTGAATTGCTTGAGTGAGTAGGTAGCCCAACCACCCCTGAGTCATCGCTCCGGCTATATCGAGAGTCTGAGGTGGGATCTTATACTTCAAGTTCTCCATCCACTCGCTCACTATCCCGACTTGGGGACCGTTCCCGTGTGTTACTACAACCCTAAATCCTTCCTCAACGATGCTCACTACAACCTCAGCAGCCGTGAAGGCGTTTCTCCAGTAGTCTTCTGGAGTCCCTATATCACCTATACTCTGAAATGCGTTTCCCCCTAAAGCTACGAATACTAGGTACTCATCTCTTTGAGCCACAACTACCCCTAGATGTTACTACTCTTCACTAAAAATTTTTATGTATTTTCGAATATTAGTTAAAGGCAGCTATAGCGTCTTCAAAGCGAGCTACATATAGCTGAGATTGCTACACTCAAGCAATGTATCTCGAAAACCAGTGTTGTAGTGGAAAACATTAATTTTCCTCTGGGGTTAGGTACGTACTAGTGGGAGTAGCTAGATGTATATAACTAGACGCGCTACGACAGCTGAAGTACGTGTGCTTAGGTCTATAGCTGACTACCAGTTCGGTATCGGTATGGGACAGGAGGCCATACCTGAAGCAGTTTACTTGAGGATCTCGAAGTCCACGGGCAAGATTAGAGCTATTTTAGACAATGTCGGTAATGTTCTATACACTGTTAGAGCTTATACACACACTTTAATCCCATCCATCTACGGTGCCTTACTCCTCCACAGAGCCGCTGGGTACCCGAGGCTTAGGTGTGTAGTGGTGTCCGAAGTCGTAGAAGACCTAGTGAAGCATGGGTCTAGCGTTTTCTCGCGACACATCATTTACCTAGACGAAGAGCTTAGAGCTGGTGACGAGGTCCTAGTCGTGGACGAATCGGACAGACTCCTCTGTACTGGGACACTCAAGCTGTCTCCACTCGAGGTTTTAGAGTTTATTAGAGGTTCCGCCGTTAGAATAAGGGCGTGTCTACTTGACGAAGTCAGTTAGAATATTACTATCGGAACAGGGAAGGAGATTAGTAGAGAGTAGAGATAGCTGGCTACTCATAACTGGCTTTCCGGGCTTTGGTTACGTGGGTACCATAGCTGTTAGATATATGGTCAAGAAGCTTAAGGCTAAAAAGGTAGGTAATATATTCACTAAGTACATGCCGGATTTTACTGGAGTTGATGACTACGGTATCGTTACACCGTTCGAGTTGTTTGCGCACACAGATACGGGCTTACTGCTCCTTCTAAACAACGTAATACCGCACACACCAGAGAGGCAGGCCTTCGTAGAAGCAGTTACCGACTGGTTTACTTCCGTCGGTGGGAGTAAGGCTATACTAATCGGTGGACTCAACTACAAGTTCCGGTCAGGTGAGGAAGAGCTATCGTGGGTCTGCTTAAACGAGTGCGGGTGGGAACTCCCGGAGTCTACTCTCCCTAGGGGTCTCTACATAGTGGGACCCCTAGCCCTCCTAACTATGGCGCTAGAGACTCGGAGTATCCCAACACTCATAGTCCTCCCGTATACTGACCCCAGCAAGTACGACCCGAGAGCAGCGTCAGTAGCTGTAGAAAGAATTAGCAAGCTACTGGGGCTCTCGATCGACGTGAGCGAGTTACTAGAGCACTCTAAAATAGTTGAAGAAGCTGAGGAAATGCTGAAAGAAGCAGTTAAGGAAGCAGAAAGCAAGGTTAAAATGTACATGTAGCGGTATGCGTCCACTTGCTGTAGGTCAATGTTCACTCACGGCTAAGCCACTAGCTTTACTAGTAGTTTTGACTTAAACTTCCTGTAGATGGCGTAAGATACCGCAAACCTACCGTACATATCCGTGACCTGCGTTACCCAAACACCGTATATCCCATAGACTGGCTGCAGAGCTTGTGCTAGGAGTGCTCTAAGGAAAATGACGGTAAAGGAGTTGACTGCTAGAGGCACCCAAGTGCTACCCATACCTCTAATTACTCCGTAGAGAGCTAGGGACCCACCAAAGCCTATCTCCGATATGGCAGCAAGCACTAAGTACATACCGACGAGTCTAGCTATACTCACGTCTTCAGTAAACGCTCTACCTATGAATAGTGATAAAAGTAGCAGTATAGCTGTTGCTATAGACATCCACGATAGACCTATCTTCAGGGACTCACGCGTTAGGTCATCCAGCTTCTCCACGTTATTCGACCCGACTCTCTGACCTACCCGAGCCGATGCGGCAATGTTTATAGCAAAAACAGGGTTTATTATAATGCCCTCCACGCTCAACCCTATGTTGTGAGCAGCTAGAGCAGCAACTCCGGACTTAGCTACAGCGTTTATGTATATGTTCTGCCCCACGCTTCCGATAACTCTCTCAATGGACGCTGGAACACCTATGGCTATGACTTTAGCTAGCACCTTAGAGGGGGGCTTAAGTCTCAACCTGAAGGGAGGCTTAAACAGGGAGTAGACGGTCAAGCCTAGATACTGAGAAATAGCTGATGCGAGCCCCATTCCCTCTATCCCCATTCTAGGCAGGTAGAGTTGTCCGAGCCCTAACGAAGGTATGAGTACAGCGCTAGAGATACCGACGAATATAGATGAGTAAGCAGGAATCCACGGTAGGTTGACAGCCCTATAAGACGACGATAAGACTGAGTTAACCATTATAGCTGGAACGGATAAGATCCTCAAGCTCAGGTAAGCGCTCGCAACAGCACTAACCTCCTGCTGCCCCCCGGAGAGAACTCCTGTGTAGCCGCTTAACCAGATATGTGAGGTAAGTATAACGGCTGTCGATATCAATACCGACAATAGCAGTGACTCACCTACAGCTCTCTCCACGAGGTCTTCCCTACCCGCTCCAAACGCTTGAGAGCAGTACACGAGGAGGCCAACTATGAAGATAGACATTAAGGCATTGAGTATGAAGAAGAGGTACGAAGCCAGGCCCGTACCAGCAACAGCCTCAGTACCTATCTTAGAGGCAACCACCATGCTTATCAAGCTTATCACCGAGTCCGGTATAGAGCCTATGAGTATTGGAAGAGCTATTCTCCCGACTTCTCCTCTAAACCCTAACTTGCTTCACCAAATTCTTCTTTAACTAAGCGATAAAGTACTTAATTGATTTTAGCTATATCAGAGGTAAGTTCTGAGCACAGCAGCTCGGCACCGAGTATATCGGCCACCGTTTTTCGCCTAAGTGAATAGCCCCTCCTTTAGGGCGAGGATGTAGTCAGACACGTATTGATGACTCTGTTTAGTACGTCTGGGAGTTCCTTGTAGTTTCCGACCTTAATGAACTGTATGCCTACAGCTTCAGCTGCTTCTTTATCGTGTTGCGTATCAGCAACAAAAAATACTCTTCTCCCACTAGATAGCTCTAGTACGTACTTCAGCTGCTCAACTCTGTAAGGAGTAATATCTCTCGAGATTAAAGACTCCGCAAAGTCTGAGAGGCCTAGTTTCGATAGAATAAGTGTAGCCGTCCTTGCGCTTCTAGCTGTCACGAAGATCACACTAACGCTCAAGTGTACCATTTTCTTAATGCATTCGACGCTTTTGGACACATCCTCCGAGTCAAGATTCAAGGCAGCCTCTGCCTCAGCCTCCTCAATTAGCTTCCAGGCCTTCTCCTTCAGGTCCTCACTCACCGAAAGACTGGCTAAGCTCTCAGCTAGCGGTTTTAGCGAGTGATTTACTCCGAGCAACCTCCTAATCTCAGCCCTCAGCTTTTCGAAGTCTACTAGAGTAGGTATCAAGGTACCGTCGATGTCGAGAGCTACTAGGCAGTGTCCGCCGACTTCGATCACCAAGATCTAGACAACCAACAACATTTAACCCCAGAACCTGTGGAAACAAATCCTACGTCCTTACTGAAGAAGCGGGGGTGTAACCCAATTAAGTTACCGCATATGCTCGCAAGACTAAACTAAGACTCTCAAATGCCCGAGAGTCTTGAAAAATGTTTTCAGGACTTCACAGAGGTTCTTACTACCTAGTAATTCTAGCTGTTGTCCCGCGAAAACCGGGCGAGAGCTCACTCGAATTTCACTGTGCGTAGCTTGCTATAACTAAGCCTTTTGACGGTTATAAACTCAAGAACTCACGGAAATAGAACAATGAATTAGAATATTTAGAAGTAAGGATAGATTAAAGCCCTACCTTGCTGATGTAAAGCAGAATCTCTATAGCTGTATACCGGACCGGGTCGTAAAACCCTGTCTCGTAGATCTCAGTTTTACCTGTCCTAGCCAACGTAAATTGGTAGCTGAATTTCCTGCTTTCAGATAACGCTCTAATACTAACTTCTCTATTTCTAGTCAGTAAGCTTATTATCAGACTAAGCCCGTTCTGTGTTTTTACATCCACATCGGTACTCGTGGTTGAGTCTCCCGAAATTGAGACAGCTCTCTTATTCGGTCCAATGTCTACCCTAAGCGTCTTCAAGTTAATAGAGTCGCCAGGAGTGAGGTAGTTGAGTCTATAAATATAGTGAGTTCCGTTGCTTCCCTCATAAACAAATACTACAACCGGTGCTGAACCTATCACCCTGCAGGTATGGTTCCCATAGCATACTAGCGCAGCTCCCTCATCTATGCCTACACCTAGGCGAGTACTTGTTTGAGCTAGCGCCTCTAATAGCCTGATGACTCTGCCACGTGCGAGAAAGTGTTGGTCCACTATCACCTGGCCGTACATTAGGAACCCTAAACCTCGAGTTATAATAACTCTCTCGTCAATACCACCCCCGATCATTGGGTCGCTCATGATTGCCGCACCAGCACTATTGCCGGATATTACACTACCGCGTAAGTACAGGTTCCAGAGGGCCTCTAAGATGGGGGTAGGGCTGCCACCCGGTACTAAGCACTTAGTTATCCTGTTTTGGTCTCCACCCGTAAAGAAGACTGCGTCCAGAGACTTTACAAGCTCCACGTATTGCTGTTCGTACGCCGTTTTTGCGCAATTCCGCTCAGTTATGTCTATTAGAACTCCTTCAGCACCGTAGCCTTTGATCATGTCTACGTATTCCCGACCGGTTTCCTCAGGGGTAGAACTCGCAGTAGGTATTACACCTACTCTAGGCTTCTCTTTACCCGTAGCTCTAAGCACCTCTAGAAAAGCTTCGTCGAACGTTCTACCACCCATTATCACGAGAGTTCCCAGAGGGGATACTGGAGGTGAGACCCTAACGGTCGCTACTGTAGTGATAGTCGCAGTAGTTACAGTAGTCTCCTTAACTACTTGAGTACTCGTGACAGTTACGGTAGTTCTATCTATTGTCGTTAGGGTAGTCAGTACTGTTACATACTGAGGCAGTTTCTCCGTAATCGTGACTACTTCTGTTGTTCTAACCATTGATGAGATTCCGTAAGCTGCGGCTGCTGACAATATTGCGACAGCCATCAGCATCACTACAACACCTCTATCGACCCTCATAATCTCCTCCTCCTGGGGTTAGTCGCGTTCTCTATGGAATACCCTAGGAACATGAAAGCTAGTCCCGTTAATGTTATCGCTATCCCTGGAGGTACTATCCACCACCAAGCGTGAACAGTTAGTTGAGCACCACTAATCATCTTACCCCAAGAGGGAAGGTTTGGGTCAGTTAATCCTAACACACTGAGAAACACCTCGGTTAGTATGGCGCCCGGAGTAGCCAGCATAACTGAGGCAAAGAAATAGGGCATCAGCTGAGGAACTATGTACTTTAAAATTATCCTAGACTTAGTGGCCCCAATAGCTATTGCTGACTCTACATACAGTTCTTCCCGTATGCTGAGAGCCATGCTTCTAGATATTATTGCTACACCAGGCCAGCCGAAAATAAGGAGAAGGCCTATTATCTGCGCTATCCCGACTTGAGCGCCCGTGGTTTCCCTCAAGACGTATGATATCATTACTATGAACGGCAGAAATGGCATGGAATAAACGATCTCGCAGATCCTCTGCATTACGATATCTACGGGAGTTCCGCCGTAAAAGCCGCTCACAGCTCCATACACAAGGCCCGTAAGCCTAGAAAGTACCGCATAAGGGAGACCTATTAGTAATGCTACACCAGAACCCGCAAGGAGAGTCCAGAAGTTGTCTCTACCTACGTCATCTGTGCCAAGAACTCCGTAGCAACTTCCAAGGATCCTCAGCTTAACGTCGATATCTTCAGCTTTCACTATCTCAGAAAAAACTGCGTCAATCCGAACCCAGTACTCCCCCTCCGTCGGGTTGGCGAAGACTACCCTACCACCCGAGCCTAGCTCTCCATAGAAAAATATCTCGACTGGTGACCTAAGACCGTAGCTTACATAGTCACTTAACACCCTGAGAGTCTCAGGATCCACCCTAGCAGCTAGATAAACCCTAACTAGCTTCTCAGCAAAGTCTTTAGAAAAGCTCACCTTGAGCACTCTCTCTTCACCCCTGTAGAGCTCTACCCTGCTGGCGAGAACGAACCTCACCTGAACGCCGTCAGGTCTAGCCATAATAGCGGTTATGTTTGCTACTCTATCTCGACTGAGGCTTTTAATAACTAGGGCAACGTCTTGAGGTGGAATGACCCATGAGTAGTGGTAATCGAATGAGTAGCTTAATCCCCTACCTTCGAGCTCCTGCCTAGTTCTCTCATAAACTTCGTTCCTTAGCTTACTCAATACGCTCTCGTTGGTTATCCCCATTGAGACCAACTCTCTCTGTCTAACCTGCCAGATTTCTTCAGCTTTAACACGCCAGTACTCACTAGCCTCTGTATAGGTCAGATTGATAGTAGGTGTCCTACTTTCCTGAGTGAGGTAGTTAACCCAACAAGGGGGAACTAGCTTCGGGTTCAAAGTCCACCTAACGTTGTAGTACCAGCTTGTTTTAGCGTCCTCTGGGACCCAGGCATAGCCTGCTACTGCCATTAAGGTTAAGAGGGACAGAAGTAGGAGGCCTGTAACGAACATTCTGTCTCTAGCTAGGGTCCTTAGGAGGTGATACCGAGATAGGTATCTGGGGGTTTCAGTGTTTCGTGACATGAGTTCACCTCTTAATCCTTATCCTAGGGTCTAGGAGGCCGTAAACTAGGTCAAGTATGAGCTTAGCGGCTACGAAGAGAACTACGAAGGCGTAGGTGTCTGCTAGAACAACGATGGTGTCACTGTTTCTAAGTGCCGTATAGTATAGCATCCCCATTCCGGGCCACTGGAAGAGGACTTCACTGACTATAGCCCCAAAGAGAGACCCAGTTATAGATAGTGTTGCCATAGTGACGACTGGTGGTGCAGCTGCGCGTAGTACATGCTTATACCTTATGTACCTTTCGGGCAGCCCCTTAGCCCTGAGAACCATGACGAAGTCTTCTGAGTACTTTTCAACTACTACTGCCCTAATGCTCCAAGCCCAGCCGAAGACTCCCAGCATGAACATCGAGACTATGGGGATGAACATATGCCAAGCGAACCACTTTACGAGCTCTATGGGGTTCTCAGCAACGTAGGGTGGTATGGGTCTCCAAGATGCTGCAGGAAACAAGTTGAGCCTGTACGCGAAGAACCATATCATTATAGCCCCGAACCAGTAGAGGGGCATAGCGTTAGTAATCATAGCGAGGATCCCACTCACCTTATCTAGCGTAGAGCCGGCCTTAGATGCTATAAGAACACCGAGTAGTATGCCAAAAGCTATGTTGAGGAGGGTAGCAGTAGTGAATAGGAGGGCTGTCCTACCCATTGCCGACAGCACTATCGACCTGACATCCTTTGTGTGCCCATAAGCCGTATATAGTATTCTAGCGTCTCCAAAATCCAGCGTTAGGGTCTTGTAGGTAGCTACTAAGATTCTATAAGCAACAGGCTGGTCTAAGCCGTAGAAGCTGATCCAGTAGCTCTCTCTATAGCGTTTAAAGTTCTCTATGTCTTCAGGAGCCGCTCTAGGATTCTCGATGATGAACCTCCTGACCTCGGATTCGACGGTCTCGTATACCCTACCCCAGGACTCTTTCTCGTGTACGAAGTTAAATGCTATAGAGGCTATGAGGACTGTGAGGAATACAACTAGAAAAGCATTAACAAGGTTAGAAGCAAAAAACCTGACTGTGCTTGACATACGGAAACAGCCTACTACTTCCTCCTAATAACTAACGCCCCAATCAGGATTCCGATAATCAACGCCACCACAGCTAACCCAGCACCGACCGGCGTCACAAGTGGTGAGACTTCGACAGTAGTAGTAGAAACTCCAGTCACCGTAACAGCGCTCGTTACGACACTAGTTACTGTCTTGACTGTTACTGTAGGTGTCGGAGTCTCCACGCTTAAGACCTCGACGGTAAACCTCTCCACAACATCGTAGAAACCGGGACTCCTCCAGAACCTAACCTCGATAGTCACGGTTTTAAGCCCTGAGAGCTTGTTTGTTATACTGGGTCCTAGCTCGAATTTCCATACAGTTGGTGGACCTACCTCCTTGACCTTACCTGCTACCGAGGCCAGCACCTCATCCTTAGCTCCGAGAACAACGAGCTCGGCGTTAACATCTGTCGCCTCCTTAGTACCCTCGTCTGGGAATATTACGTACTTAAGTATCGGTACTTCGACTTCCGCACTATAGCCTACTACCAAAATTGTTGGAGCCTTAATTACTCCAGCAACCTTAATTTGAGACACTTCGAATGCCTTTAGCCAGTAGTCAGGAGTGAATGGGTATGTCGGATCTCTAAACGCCTTAAGCTCTATGTACATTTGCTCAGGTACGTATTTGTCTATGAAGTACGGACCATTGCTTACTGCCATGTGCTTATGCTCAGTAATAAACTTTGCTAGCGTTTCTGTAGCTTTAGCTAAGTCTTGAACTCTGACACCTTTTTCTTCTAGCATTTTAGCTGTACTAGCGAGGTGTGGTGGAGAGTAACCTCCCCGACCAATGGTTCTGAGGGCTTCAGCTACGTCACCCACGTGGTTGGGGTTCATGGCGTCTAGGGTTCTCTCACCTTCGCCTGTTAGCCAACCGTATTTAGCTCCACTCGCAGGTCCCTTGTAGAGGACTACGTACTCGAAGGCTAGCCTAAGGAGCGGGTTCCAGGAAGGCCACAGGTAGTCGAGGTAGTAAGTTGCGGTTTCATCAAGGCTGTAGAAGAGTCCGTAGTTCCCGTAGACTCTAATAGATGTAGAGTTTATGATCTCTATTCCTGCCACATCCTCAGCTATGTACTTGTCGGACTCTATGTTCGGGTGATACCAGATGTCGTCATCACCGGACTTAAAGGCCCACTCAACGTACCAAGCAAAGTTCGTCAGTATGTCTAGTAGGGTCTGTGGAGATCCGTCATGGTGGTTGCCGAGCTTAAAGTTGATGTCGATGACGTAGGAGGCCTTCGTACCCTCTGGGACGCTGACCCAGGAGTGCTTAGCTGGATCGTACATAACGGCTGTGGTGGGTACGTTTACATCCCCTTGTGTTACTCTCCAGGTAGCTCTAACAGGTATAGGCTCTAGGGTGGATGGGTGCCTGAGCCACGCATAGTCGCGGACATAGTACCAGATGTAGCTTCCATAGACACCGCCAACACCGGATATCGGGTTCCACTCATAGAGGAAGAGGCTCCCTGTAGAGGCGTATAGAGCCACCTTTATCTTGGAGTCGGGAGTTGAGGCTGTTCTCCACGGCCACTCAATGGTTATTCCAAAGACTGGGCTGTAAACCATGTCCTTAACCCTAGGGCTAACAACATAGAAGTTCCTGATGCCTATGATAAATACTCTCAAGCTTTGGTATATTCCCAAGTAGGTCCCTTCTCTCACCTTGTTCCAGTAGTCCTCTAAGTCTTTAACTTGTCCTCTGTAGAGCTCCCTAGCTATCGCCTCTAGCTTCTCCTGAACGAGGTCTCCGAGCGCTTTAGCGTGTTCTGCTGTATACTCCCACAGGCCTCCTGTAGCAGGTAGGGAGGCAAATTCTGATGAGTACCAGCCGACTTCCTCGTGTATCCATACCGACCTTAGCATGGTGTCTCCATGGGTGTAGATGTGCCAGTCTAAGTTCCTAGGCTCCGCCGACCTAACTAAGGGTCTGAATTGAGCTCTCTCGATATATTTCCTCTCGACGAGGAATCCCGCTTTCTCTAGCTGGCTGGCTAGATAGTCTCCTATTAGTCTCCTCTCGTCCTCTATCCTTATTAGGAGGACTATCCTTATCGGCTCCTTAGAACCATCTGGTCTCGTGAGAGTCCAGACATCCCTACCGGTCGTAGGGTCTCTCTCGCCAGCTATGGAGTAACCGAATTTCTGAGCACACTTAGAAGCGTTTAGCATGGCCTCCCCAATCTTCTGCAGAGCTAGTAGCTCGTTGCCTTCCTCCCTCAAACTGAGCATGTCCGCAACGTCCTTTATGTATCTCCACGCAGGGTGGCTAATGCTAACGTAGGTGAAGGCGGGTTCTCCACCACCCTTCAGGAGCTCGTTGCTGATGTACTTTCTATTGATCAAGTTGTTTAGCTGGAACCTTATCTCCCGTATGGCAAACGGGTTAAACACAACGACCTTATCTCGGGGCCTCGTGGCTAAACCGCAAACACCCATCTCGCTGGGGTCGCTATACGCGTTTATATCTAAAACATCGAAGAACCTAAGCGCAGGTATTAGCCTTAGCTTGCTTACATCAGCACCAGCTTTTTCAAGGTCGTCCGGGAGTACTTCCCACATGAATGCGTCAAACTCTCCTGTCTCAACACCCTTAATACCCTTATCCGTCGTAGTCACACCAACATATGTAAGAGTCTCAGCTCTAGGACCCTTCGTAGTAGAAGCACTCTGAGCTAGGGCTGTAGCACAAGACGATAAGATAGATACTACTAACAGTATAACCATTAAATTAGATCGCGAAAGCATGAAGATACACCCCATACAGTTTCGATAGAAACTAAAATAAATTTTTATGCTGGAAAAAGTCATTATTACCGGATATATGGTGCGAACAACTATCCCCACATATTCCGGGTATTAACGGCCCTTCCCGGGGGTCGGATCTTATTCGATCTCCGAAAATAAGCCCTAGTGCTGTACTAGCATATACTAGCTGCTTCAGTATTGTTTAATCTATGGATTCGCAGAGCCTCTTAAGCTTCTCGACAGCTATACCGAGATAGGCTCTCGCGAGAAGGTTTTCGGGTTCTGCAGTTACTTCTATTTCATCGTCTGCGGAGACCACCTTCAGAGGATCCTCTGACGTTATCCGACACCCACCATGCCTTCTCACGATCCCTGCGATTTCTTGCGGGTCTCCCACATCTCGTACTTCTCCACACACCGACTCACTAGAGGTCACAATAGTGACCCTTATCGAAGCTCCTAGGTAGTCGATTAACCTATCTACACACTTCAAAGCGCGCACCAAATCTACGAGCTTCCTAATATAATAAGTAATATTTAAATCGGTGAAGACAAGTTGTTACCCAATTAACTACGAACGGTAATTTACTGCGGTGTGCAAAATCATTTAAGACTCTTTTACAGGGTCATTAAACAGCGACCTTCAAGTCCTTACTCAAAGCCTCATATAGCCTCGGAATTATTTTAGAATGGATTACCAGAGTTATCTCAGTAGCTCCCGAACTAAGACCCTGTAGTAGCATTACAGAGAATTCCGGTACTCGTTATTTCTACCGATTACCAAAATGGTTTATTTCCAGGTCTGCCTTCTTCAGAGCTCATGAGGGAAAAAGCTTTGAATTCTTCTGCTCAATGATCTTGGAGGACAGCATATGCTTCAATAATCCCGAGGCGAGGTAGCGATCTCAGCTTGCTTCGTGCCCATAGGTTGCCTCGGGGCTTTCTAGAGTTGACTACAGCTCTCTCTTTAAGTAAGTGACTTGTTTTAATAAAGAGATCGTTGCTCGTGACCTCACAAATAAAGCAGAGTCTTCGTATCTACTGCTTTATCATCATAAGTTCTTCCCGAGGTAGGTACTCCTACTTAACTCAAAAGTGTTAAGTACTTCATTAAGTTACAGACCATGCTAAGCTAAGGAAAATGATCCCCACATATTATCGAGAGACCTAGCGAGCAGTCTGTATACACACTTTCTTCCGTACCTGAACTCGTTGAGTAACCTAAGGCTATAACTAAGTCGCATAAACGCTTCCTTAGAGCAGTAAAAGAAAATCGCTTCGCTGAACAACACAGCAGCTCTTACGAATCCCTGGTCGAGATGCTGAAGGAGGAGAGTTATATTAGAAAATCACCGAGGGTTGAGACACAACACGTTTCTTCCTTCTTGTTAGAGAGGCGGAGCGTCTGGCGCTTAAATGAGCTTCACGCAAACTTGGTATTTAACCTTAACTAGGATATTGTTCCACTAAGTGAAGCCTCTGTAGGGAGTCTTAGTTCCTTAAAAACTATCTTAAGCTTACTATTATGTGAAGGTAGGTGAAAGCGCTGGTAGTTGAGGCTGGTACATCTCACCCAGCTTAATTTCTAATCCAAATGCTAACCACATCATCTTAAGGATCTAGAGATTCTTTAGGTAAATAAAGTTTATATTACTTTATAAAATTAAAAAACGGTGGTAAATTGTCATCACACGACTTTGAAGAAGACCCTAGATTAAGAAGGGCTAGAAACGAGTTCATCACTATGATCCTTTTTGGGTTTGTTCTGTACAGTATCGCATACTGGACGTTACTACTGAGCTACGGCTCAAGACCAAGTAGCCTTATAGGGGGAATACCTTGGTGGTTCTATCTCTTGGTAATTTCCGTGATATTCGCCGTGGTCTTGATCATAATAACTGCTATTGGCATGAAGGAGGAACCCTTAGAGCCTTGGTTAAAGAGGTGAGAGTGTGAGCGAGATTCCGATAACCTTTGAAGAGAGAATATCTGTAGCTACTGTGTTCGCAATATATCTCACAGCTATCACTATACTAGGAATTTACGCAAGAAGGATTTTAGGTAAGACTGCTATAGATAGATACGTTGAGGAGTTCTACGTAGCGGGGAGAGGGCTAGGGGCAGCTATCGTTGCTTTCATAGTTGCTGCGGGTCTATGTAGTGTTGGAACCTTTGTTGGTGGACCTGGATTAGCTTGGTCTTTAGGTATGCCGTGGGCAGCCTTGATGGGAGTTCAAATATACATGAACTTCTACATACTCTACGGCTTAGGCAAAAAGCTCGGAATAGTTGCTAGAAGGATTGGGGCCATAAGCTTAGGCGATGTTCTCTACGAGAGATACGATAGGAGCAAGTTAGTAGCACTTATTTACGCTTTGATCGTCGTAATATTCTTAATACCCTACTGTTCCGTCCAGTTTGTTGGCTCGGCAAGAGTATTCGAAATCATGACCGGCTGGCCCTACTACATCGCATTAGCTCTCTCAGCAATAGTAACGATATTCTATGCTACAATAGGAGGTATTAGAGGCGTCGGCCTAGCTCTACTCGTTCAGGGCGTCTTCATGACGGCATGCTATGCCCTCCTAATAGCAGGAGTTTGGAGCAGGGCTATAGCTGACTACGGGAGTCTGACCGCAATCAACGAAGCCCTAATAAATACAGCTGGTGAACCCTTCATGAACGTATTTAGGACTCCACCTGGAATTGCCTGGGTATTCTCGCAATGGATAATATTTAACTTAGGTCTACTAGCACTACCGCATGGTCTAATGGCCGCGATAGCGTATAAGAGCGTAAAGGCCATGAAAAGAGCTATATACATAGGCATACCAATAGTGACTTTCTGGACCTATGGGATATGGGTCGCTCTCGTGGGGAAGTTATACTATCCAAAGCTATCGATTCCAGACCACATAAATCCCGTACTAGCTATAACCATGGTTCCCGCAGGACTCGGCGGTATAGTTTACGCAGGCGTTATTTCGGCAGCACAATCAACTATAGCTGCCATGATCATGGTAATGAGCTCAGCACTACTTAGACATATCTACCTTCTCTTCAGACCGGATGTTACTCCTGAGCATCAAAAGAAAGCTACCTTCTGGTTTACCCTGATAGTAGGAGCTCTGTCATTTCTTTTCGCTATTGCGGCACCCCCGGCTTTAGAGTACATCATAATACTTGCTATAGGGGGAACCATGTCAGCGCTATTTTGGCCTATAATTTTCGGGCTATACTGGCGTAGAGCCAACAGGTACGGAGCGATACTGTCAATGGTGGCCGGGCTAGTGGTTTATGCTTTAGATAAGCTAAAAGTAGTGCCTATATCTGCTACACTCTTTGCTGGTGCAGACCCTGTTATACCCGGTATGCTGTTCTCTCTCGTAGTCTTCCTAGTGGTTACTTATATTACACCCCCTCCTTCGAGAAGATCTATCCAAATCTTCTGGGGATCCACTCCACCTGAGAGTGGCTAGTATGGTTCTATACGATATAGTAATAAAGGAGGGAAAGGTCCTAACTGGTGCGGGGTCTCCCTGGGTCCGTGCGGATGTGGGAGTTAAAGACGGTAGAATAGTTAAAGTGGGCTACATCAAGAATCCACAAGCCGATGTTGTGATAAACGCTAGTGACAAGTTCGTAGCTCCAGGGTTTATAGACTCGCATAACCACTCAGATCTCTCCATAATGGCATACCCAGATGCTACCTGTGCCCTACTCCAAGGAGTTACCACGATTGTTGTGGGAAACTGCGGATTTTCGGCCGCACCCGTTTCAAGGGAGGCTAAGAACCTGCTGGAGAGATACTGGTCCACTCTAGGGCCTCTACCAGTTGAAATAGCTTGGACTTCCTACAGCGAGTATCTCCAGCAACTAGAGAAGGCTAGACCAGCAGTCAACGTGGTCCCTCTAGTTGGTCACGGAGCTCTTAGAATAGCTGCCATGGGTTTTGAGGCTAGAACCCCTACAACCGAAGAGTTAGAAGCTATGAAGAGCATGCTCAAGGAGTCTCTTGAAGCAGGAGCATTCGGGTTTTCAACAGGTCTAATATATCCTCCCGGAAGTTTCTCTACCACTGAGGAATTAGTGGAGCTAGCAAAGGTAGCCTCTGAGTACGGAGGTGTATACTCTTCACATATTAGGGGCGAGTCCTATACCTTGGTTGATGCTGTTAGAGAGGCTATAATAGTGGGGAGAACCGCCGGAGTTCCAGTGCAGGTAAGTCACCATAAAGCGGCAGGTAGAGACAATTGGGGTAAGGTTAAAGAGACCCTCAAGCTTATGGCTGAAGCTAGGTCAGTAGGTGTCGAGGTAAACTGCGACGTCTACCCGTACACTGCTGGCATGACCATGCTTACTGCCTGCCTACCTAGGTGGGTCCACGAAGGCGGAGTAGACGCCTTACTCTCAAGGCTAAAGGACCCGGACATCCGCAAGAAGATCAAGGACTTCATGGAAACCGAGATAGCTACGTGGGAAAACTTCGCGAAGCTCGCAGGTTGGGAGGGAGTAGTGGTATCTTACTCCGAAAAGTGCAAGGAGTGTGAGGGAAAAAGCATAGCAGAAATAAGCAAAATGTGGGGAGTGAACCCATATGAGGCGCTGTTCGATATAATACTCAGAGATGAAGCTAGGTCTACAATGGTGATCCACGTAATGAGGGAGGAGGACGTAATCGAGGTCCTGAAGAGCCCTCTAAGCATGGTCGGGTCGGATTCCTGGATAATGCCACCTAAGGGGAAGCCTCATCCCAGGTTCTTTGGAACCTTCCCAAAGGTGATAAAGAGGTACGTAAAGGAGCTGGGAATACTAAGCCTCGAGGAGGCGGTAAGAAAGATGTCCTCTATGCCGGCAGAGAAGTTCAGACTAGGAGACCGAGGGTATGTAGCACCAGGGTTTAGAGCGGATATAGTCGTATTCGACCTAGAGAGGATAGCGGATAAAGCTACGTTCGAGGAGCCCACGCTACTACCTGAAGGAATAGACTACGTGTTAGTAAACGGATCTCTCGTAGTAGAAAACGGTAGTGTTACTGGGGTTAGAGCTGGCTCGGTCTTACGCAAGCTAAGCTAGGTTAGGAGTTCGAGTTTACCTCTATTTTTGCTTTACACGCAGAATAGGTGATTTCCCATTACTCTATTGCCATTAATGTAGCTACGTTATCGGGATAAAAGAAGGTAGAGATATGCGTAATTAGGTGCTTCTTCATAGGTGGGGGAAGCACCTGGAGTGCTTTAAGATTTGGTGGGCTGGCCTTAGTCTCCACGTAGTATAGGTAGAGGACTTTCCCACTCCAGACTTCTACTACCGCGAGGTCAGTGGAGTTCTTTAGCTGGAGTAGTGTGATGAGGTATGCTTTACCGAGTTCGAGCTCTCTCACTACGGAGTCTATAGTGCTGTTTAAGCGTGGCCAGACCCACACTAGCTCACTGGGTGAGGGGTTTCTCTTAGATAGGTGGACCCACCTAGCTACCCAGTCTGGAGCTACTACCGCAATACCGGGGTCTAAGCTTTTCACTACTTCAGCTACTTCCGCTAGGTCCTCTAAGTACTTCTGGTCATTGGGTAGTGGTGTGAGCCCCAACAGAGGGAACTCCCTCATGGAGTATGCATACTTAGTCGCTCCGAAGACCGTGTAGGCAAAGGGAAACGCTAGAACCATGAGCAGGGTAATGTAGGCTAGCTGGAACCTCCACCCAGCCGAGGACTTGGCTACCCAAGCACCTGCTAGTGTTGAAGCTATTGGTGCTGCTCCTATCATGAACCTATACCAAACGGCTACCGAAGTATAGGGTGCTAGAAGTGGTGATAGACCTGCCAGAAAGAGTGAAGCTAGAGCTATCCCGCAATAGGTACACCTAGAGTCTCGCTCTAGGAGGGAAAGTAGAGCTAGGGGGAGTACGGCCCCGAATCCAGCGAATAAGTAGCTAATGACCTCTGATGCATCTACATCAAAGTATGAGACTAAGCCAGCAGGTAGAGTACCAACACCTGGGACCTCCATGAAGGGCACACCCCAGTACCACAGCTCTAGAGCCACCGAGGCTGCTAAAGCTATAGAGCCAGTTAAAGCACCTCGCGGCTCTTTATCGAGGGCTGACTTCAGTAGGAAAGCGAGAGACGCTATAGCAGCGAAAAACCCAGTGACTTCGTGGCTTAGAGCCGAGCAAACCAGTAGAGTAGCTGCGGCAACAGCCCTCCTAGCCCCCCATCTCCCGGGTCCATCGAGAACCGCTAGCGAGAGGAGCATGAAGACTGAGCCCAACAACTGCCTCTGGTAGTCCCATGAGATCCTCAAGTTGAGGACGTAGAGAGCTGTTATAGCTGAAGTCAGGAAAGCTCCCCAGCCACTAACGCGAAAAACCCTCCTAGCTAGTAGAGCTGAGGAGAGACAGAGAAGGCCGTAGGCTACTGCTGGGTACACCTTAAACACAGCCCAGGCTCCAAAGGCGTACGCAGGGACTAATGCGATGAGGTTCAACATAGGTGGGATGTTCCTCAACCCACCCATCCAGTAGTAGCTAGCGAGCGGATTAAGCCTGACCATGAAGTCCTCTAAGTGAGCTACGTACTCAACGGTATCCCAACCTATATGCCATGGCCACCAGATGACCTCCGGGATGAATCTTAGTATGAAGCCGAGCAGGAAGGAGGTTGGTAGGTACAGGTTCGTGATCGAGAAAGCTGCCCTGAGCCGGTTCCAGGCACTTGCTATCACCGCATTCGCAGGCCTCCCTTCTCTAAATACAAGGGGTCTACCTAGAGCCGAGTGTATCGAGAGAGAGACTAGAGATAGAGAAACACCAACCGAAGCCAACGCAAGAGAAATGAGGAAACTCTCGCTCGTGTAGCGAGACCCAAAAAGGGGCATCACATCGTATGGTAGATAAAGAGTACAATTAATGGCTAGTGAAGAGACTCTCCCGATCACCACTGCTAGAGCGCTAAGCAGACTCAGTAAGAGTGTAGAGCAATAGCTATAAGTCCAGCCTAGAGCCCTAAGATCGAGTAACACACCCACTGTGACAACAATAGTGGAGTACCACACACCGTAGTCGTAGGCTACGCGCATAGCAAGACTCCCACCGTCCGCAGACCTAGCGACTAAGAATAGTGCGAGTAAGGCAGAAGCCGGCAGTAGGAACCTGGCTCTATTGAGCGCTTCTACCCAGCGCAATCTACCCTCACCCTGCTTTAGAGCATATGTATCGCAGTGACATACTTACTGCATCCCTAAGGACGAAATGCGTCTGCCATCACCTACCGTAATCTACCGGCCGATAGAGGTGATGTCTTTATCGGAGGATCTCGCGCCAATCCACTTACCAACTAAAAAGTACATAATAAAAGTCCGCAGTCATTTACCATCTTAACGCTTCTAGAAAGTTTACACGTTTTGAGTTATCTCAGTCCGTGGTTACGTGTCCGAATGATTCGGCGATTCTAAGTTTGAATAAGGATATCGCTTAGAGAAAGTCATTTCTGTTCAGTTTTCCCTTTTTACACTGTTTGTTCGCTAGGAGATTCTTAAGAGACTGCGGCAACACCGAGTCACGTAGAACCTTCTCAGGGTTCAGCTCTTGTATAGGTTTGTATTTGTTGGTTTCGTTGCCTCATCTCTTTTCCCCTGCATCAGTCTTGGGTCTGCACTACCCTTAGGGGCTTTCAGGGGCACCCCTAGACCCCCACATCTTGAGTATCTCGGGGAGAGCCCCTAGGGAGCTCTCAACCCCTCATCGGGGAGTCTCCACTCACTAACCTATGTAGAGATACTTATGAACGTTTCCGCTAGACCGCGGAAAAGAGGTTTACGC
>Ga0209394_1000534_pt1 | contig 29479 bp, 26 predicted proteins | sample JNZ201metaG_FD_184122 | JGI IMG/M metagenome (GOLD analysis project Ga0209394, IMG submission 184122) | Hot spring microbial communities from Jinze hot spring, China to study Microbial Dark Matter (Phase II) - JNZ 20120812A (SPAdes) (version 3) ... | reverse complement strand
AAATCGCTCTGCTCATGCGACAGGTGGAAAGAGGATTGGAAATAACGGGGGAAAGAATTCCCAAAGACTTCATGTGTGAAATTCATTCAGCAGGCTCTAGGCTTGCAGAATTTTACTTGAGATTAAAAAGTACCAGCTTAGAGAAGATTACTAAATTCCTTTTAGAAAACAATATCGTTGAACTGAGTGGCTTTCAAAATTTCGATTATAAAAATAATGAAATAATAAAGGGATTTTTAGCAGACTTATCTGGGTCGAAAAACGATTTGAAAACCATTGTTGAATCACTTAAAAACCTTGATGGAATTTTAGAGGTTAGGTTTTCAGATAATGTTCTCAATGGTATAATTATAGATGAGTTATTCTTCCCCTTGATGGTTGGTGGTGAGAGGAGTTTCACCTTCAGGGTTGAAAGCTTCGGAGCAATATTGAAGAGGCTTTACGAAAAGTTTGGCACTGGTGCAGCAGTAATACTTTACGAAATGGGTCTTGGAATGGGTGAGAGCAAGTTCAAATCAGTAGTAAGCAAGTACCGCGTAGACAAGCAGACAGCAGTTAAAATAATACTAGCAGAAAGGTCTGCAAAAGGATGGTGCATTGCACAATTAGAGAACTTTAATAAAAACGGAGCGGTAATTGTAGCAAAGGAGCTTTTCGAATGTCTTCCATTTAGAGATAATCAGGAGAGGCCAATAAGCCAGTTTTTCAGAGGTTATTTAGCAGGCGTATTCCAGCAATTATACGGTAAGAACGTTAACGTTATTGAGACGGAGTGCATAGCCAAGGGGGACTCTTCCTGCAGGTTCATAGTTCAAGTTGCGAAATAGCCCTATAGCCTGTTTTATTAAACCCAGTAAAAAGCCGATTGCTAAGTTTTAGTGAAACAATATGTTATACTCCCCGTGCTCGATTCTTCAAACTCCTTTTTAAACTCGGCCTCTCCTGCTCTAAAAAGGGCTTTAGCCTAGTAGATTTTTGAAGAGGCAAGAACATAGGCATCGGTTAAAGCCAAACCGTACTTTATCCTCCCGTTAAAGTAGCCGTTTCTAGGGAAAAACTCAGCTATAATGAAGTTAGGAGACCTGTAAAGCCATTCTACGAGTTTCTCAACTCTGTCTTCAGCATCATCGAAGCCAAGCTCTTCATATACTCTAAAAGAAACATAAGAAATCTATAAGTACTGGATGTGGAACTATAGTAATAAGCTTCCCGTTAAGATTATCTTTTTTCAGTCAGATTTTACTGAGTATTACTTCCAACTAAAAGTTTATCACTAATCTCTCAGTGTTTTTCACGAAGTTTGAGTAACATATTCATAGGGACATCGGGCTGGAGCTACAAGGATTGGCTCAACGTCTTCTACACGAGCAGCGATAAGATGTTCCAGCAGTACGCGAGCATTTTCAAGACCGTTGAAATAGACTCTTCCTTCTACAAACAGCCTTCTAGAAGCTTCATACAAACTATCGCGAGGGCTTCGCCGAAAGACTTCGTGTTCTCGTTAAAGGTTCCTAAAACAGTAACTCACGTTAAACTCATGGATTTAGAGAGGGGTGCTATGAGAGACTTGAAAATATTCCTAGATACGCTTCTCCCTCTTAAGAATACTAATAAGCTAGGTCCAATACTCTTCCAACTCCCCCCAAAGCCGATTGAGGCATTTGAAGGGTTTAGAGAATTCTTAGAAAGCCTTCCCGATGGCTATGATTTTGTTGTTGAATTCAGAGATCCAAGCTGGATGAAAGAGGAGGTCTTCAACTTGCTTTCAAGTAATAATGTTGGATACTGTATTGTAGATGAGCCCCTTTTACCTGTTGTGCTTAAAGTCACTGGAGAATTCTCCTATGTAAGGTTTCACGGTAGGGGAAGTAGACCATGGTATTATTACGATTACAGAATCGAGGAGCTTAAGGAATGGAAGGGTAAACTTGAGGAATTATCTAAGAATTCTAAAAAGGTTTATGTCTACTTTAACAATCATTTCAGAGGATATGCCGTAAAGAATGCTCTCCAAATGATGAAAATAATGGGTATGATTGAAAAGCATCAAGAAACTGCTTTAAACAAGATACTCAGTTACTTTACTGAAGAAGGTTTAAAGAAAACAGTTAGCAGGATTAAAGAAGCTCTATCAACTAGTGGCGACAACGTGGAAACACTGGTCTCCGCTTTCCTAGAGGGAGGAAGATTCGAAAGGGCTAGAGAACTTGTTGATAAAGTGGTGATTGAAGAATTCAGTAGTAATATTGTTAAAGCCAGGGTGAAAGAGTATAGTGTAATTATCGATATGACGGAGAAAATAATTAGACATAATTGTGATGATTGGGCTAAGAGAATAGAACAAAAACAATTTTGTAAGCACATTGCAGCTTTCTTCCTGGCGTTAAAAAGGGAGGAATCTTTAAGAATACTTAAAGAAGTCTGTGGAAATATTGAAGATTGGAGCTTCGAAGTAGGAGTATAGCGACGATTCCCGTAAATCAGCTCTTAGAGAATTCCAGCTACACGACCCCTCTTCAAGTTTCATTACGTTTTGTTTGTCTCAAGAGTTTCAGTAAAACGTATTAGTAGGAAAAAGCTTACCCATTAACCGGTGAGTCGTAATGGATGTGATTGAAGCAATTAAAACCAGGAGGAGCATAAGGAAGTATAAGCCAATACCGGTTGAGGAAGATAAGATAGTAGAGTGTTTAGATGCTGCGAGATGGGCTCCTTCAGCCAATAATTCTCAACCCTGGGAGTTTCTCGTGGTTAAGAATGCTGAAACCCGGAGAAAGCTTGCCGAAATACATAGATATGGAAGGTTTATGGCTGAAAGCCCGGTTGTAGTAGTTTTCATAGCCGACCCTTCTAAGAGTGAAAACTGGTATCATGGTGATGTTGCTGTAGCGGTGCAGAATTTCCTGCTTGCGGCACATTCCCTCGGTTTAGGAACGTGTTGGATGGGAGTGATAAACACGCCCTTCGAAGAGCCCATAAAGAAACTGCTTGAAATACCCGATAAGCTCAGAGTTTTATGCACCGTCTCATTGGGTTACCCTGATGAGAAGCCCAGTAGGAGCAGAAGGCCACTTGAAGAGATAACGCATTGGGAAAAGTATGGGTGTAAAACTAAATGAACTTACCTAAACTATTCTAAAACGTTTTCAATTTTTTCTGAAGCCATTAAATTAACTTACAAAACTTACGCAAAAAATTATCATAAATATATAACTTTTTGATTAAACCACTAACAATAAAGTTTTAAAAAGTAAAACTTTTCTTAATATCGATAAAAATGAGGAACTTAATAAGGATTAGTAGAGAACCAGATGGAGAAAACATTCCCAAATACGTTTTATGTGAAGCATATCTTCCTAGATCAAGACTGGGCGAGTTATATGTAAGAGCAAAAAGGAAGAGTTTGAAAAATATTGTAAATTTGCTTCATGATAAAAAAGTAGTAGAGCTTTCAGGCTTTATTAACTTAGACTTGGAGAAAGATGAAATAATTAAAGGAGCTTTAATCGACATTTCTGAGTCGAATGAGAGCTTAAATGAGATAATCGAAGATATAAAGAGTATTGATGGAGTTTTAGAAGTTAGGTTTTCAGATAATGTTCTCAATGGTATAATTATAGATGAGTTATTCTTCCCCTTGATGGTTGGTGGTGAGAGGAGCTTCACCCTTAGAGTAGAGAGTTTTGGAGCAATATTGAAGAGATTGTACGAGAAATTCGGGACAGGCGCAGCAGTAATACTTTACGAGATGGGTCTTGGAATGGGTGAGAGCAAGTTCAAATCAGTAGTAAGCAAGTACCGCGTAGACAAGCAGACAGCAGTAAAAATAATTCTTGCAGAAAGGTCTGCAAAAGGATGGTGTATTGCTAGGCTTGAAGAGTTTAATAACAAGAGTGTTGTCGTGCTTGCTCAAGATCTGTTTGAATGCCTGCCTTTCAGGGATAATCATGATAGGCCAATAAGCCAGTTTTTCAGAGGGTATTTAGCAGGCATATTCCAGCAATTATACGGTAAGAACGTTAACGTTATTGAGACTGAGTGCATAGCCAAGGGAGATAAGCTTTGCAAATTCGTAATAGAGTCTGGAAAAACAGTCTAGTAGATTATTGCTAGAGTTTAGGTTTAAACGGCTGAGTATTATGGCTCACGATAACTGTAGAATTCCCATTAACTTTTAACACGGCCCTCCTCAGAACCCAGCAGCTTGCAACTACTCCTACAGCCATGGAAGACGGGTGGATAGAAGCATATTCAATGTGGACATCAAGAGCCGTTAAGCCACCGAAGCCGTGAACACCTATGTCAAGTCTATTAACCATTCTTAAAAGCTCGCTCTCCATTTCTGCGATAATACTATTCTCGTGTCTTTCTCCCAGAGGCCTAAGATAAAGGGCCTTCTTAGCCAGGTCGAGGGCTATTTCTGAAGAGGGCCCAATGCCGACTCCGAGTATGATTGGAGGACAGGGTTTGGCTCCAGCTTGCGCAACACTCTCTAACACCGTTCTGAAAATCTCCTTCCTGCCTGCAGTGGCGGGTAGAACCCTTAGGCTTGAAGCCGCTTCAGAACCTCCCCCCTTGGCAACTACGGTAATCTCCAAGTTCTCCCCACCGGGCTCCCAGACGATCCACGGAATAAACCTGCCAGTATTGTTTCCAGAGTTTATTCCAGATACGAAGTCTATTGCATTGGGTCTCAACGGTATTTCTACACTTGCTTCCTTAACAGCCTCGTTAATGGCTTTCTGAAGCTCCTCCTCACTCCAACCTCCTCTTTTAACATAGAAAGTCAGGGTTCCAGTGTCTTGGCATATCGGCCTCTTTTCTTTCTCAGCGATTTCAACATTTTCCAGAAGTATCCCTATAATCTTTTTCGGAAGCGGATTATCCTCCTCGTCATACGCTTTTCTCAAAGCCTTTTTAACATCTTCCGGAAGCCTTGTCTCACAAACCCTTATCGCCTCAACTATATGCTTCCTGAGCTCCAAGATATCCATTTGCTAGACCTCCTTTAAAAGCCTTGAAAGATTCTCGTTAACTCTTTTCCTTAGAGAATCGTAGATGTCATTCCCAAAGCTGTCTATAGCAACGATTATCGGGCCCAAGTCTTGGACCCTTAGGTGCCACATCGCTTCAGGAACACCGAGTTCTTCAAGCCAATACACCCCTAGAATTTTCTCAACCTTCTTGGATAATAATGCTGCAGCTCCGCCTGGAAGTACGCCGTAGAAAGCATTAAACTCCCTGCACGCTTTTCTAGTCTTCTCTCCCATTCCGCCTTTCCCAATTACACCTGCGATACCTGTATCCCTTATGAAATCGTATTCACTAGATTCCATCCTGAAGCTCGTCGTCGGACCGAGGGAGACAATTTCCCATTGAGAGTTTCTCCTCCTAACTATTGGCCCAGCATGATACTCTATTAACCCCTGCAATGAGAAAGGTAGCGCCCCTTTATTCTTAAGTATTAATTGTTGAGTCCTATCTCTGCTTGTAAAAATTTCTCCACTAACATATAAAATGTCTCCGGCTTTAAGCTTAGCAACCTCTTCTTTTTTGATGGGAGTTCTGAGTCTATACTCCTCAGTCAATGTAGATATGTGATACACTCCCCAATATAACTTTTGAATCCGTATCTTCTAAAACTATCATAAACACGGCGATTTAAACAAAACATGCTGCTTTACGGCAAATCATACTCTGACTATTTCAGCCAAATTATGGATTTTAAATCCAGGATTTATCGTTTTCAATAAATCTTGAAATTCTCTACTCTCCCTCAGGTTTCGTATATCAGTGTCTTCGCTTATCAAGATATCGCATTGGCTTAGGGCTGATGAAAGTATCAGACAGTCTATGAAGTCGTTAAGCAAACTTCTGAGCCTACAAGCTGTTAATAGAACGTTGTCCTCATGAATAGATATTTTTGTTATATTTTCGTCAAAGACTATAGCTCTTATTACCTCTAACCACTCTCTCAACAGAGAGCTTTCCTGCACTAACGTATTTAGCACCTTTAGCTGAAAGCTCGAAGATGCTTATTTCGCTTATGAATAATTGGTTCTCCCTATGTCTTAATCTAATCAGAGTATCGTTTGGAAATTCCTTGAAATATATGCCTATTGCTGGTAAAAGATACGTCGTATCCAACAGTATTTTCAAGACTCCGCCCTCTGAGACAATTCCTTTCTGAATTCATGGAATTCCTCAAGGGTGATCTCAACAGACGGTTTTTCTTTTAAAACCTCATCAAGATTTGGAATAGGCTCAACTATGAGCCTGTTCCCCTCCACCTTATAAATAACCTTAGTATGAGGATGAAGTCCTAGTTTTTCTCTAATCTTTTTTGGTGGAAAGAGTTCTCCTTTCGAACCTACTTGACTTTTTATCATTTTTCAGATATGCCGAAAATAAAAATATTTTCGAATTAATAAATCTTGTTCCTAAGGATAATGGGAAACATAGGTGCTATCATGCAGAAACGGAAGGTGGTGAAGGTACAGAAGACAGCTTACCCCTACTGTGCAATGAGAATAAAGCAATCGGTAATAAAATATAATGATATAGCCCCTACTATGGTTATAACCAAGATGTATTCCTCAGAATAGATGGCTTGTATTCTCCAGCTTGGACTGGTGAAGCATCTTCCTTGCACCCGTCTGATCTGGGCATCAACTTAACGTTGTAGGGAAAGTTCAGATTATATACAATTTCACCTTGAATGTTTGGTAAAAATTACTTGACAAGAACCTAATCCTTAAGCTAGAACAATCTCTCTATACCTGGGAGGTCGAAATCACGATCATTCGATATTATTCTCTTAATACCTAAATAGTTCATGGTTGATAAGTGTATCCTGTCCTCAAGTTCTCTTGGTTTCTTCAGCCTCTCAGCTTCAAACAATATGTGTACAGTTAACGGGACTAGCTCTACTCCTATTTCCTCCATAATGCTTGTCAAGTTCTCCAGCTGCGTGAGAACATGGAGAATCCATATTGTCAAGGTGGAAGTGACAAGTCTACCACTGTAAGCACTGATATAATCCTTGGATTTCTCCCCATGCTCTTCGCTGGCTGTGAGATAATAGTAGAGAACGTTAACGTCGATGTATGTCTTTTCTAAGGGCTTTCTCCGTCTCATCTTTAACAGCCTCATCGATCTCCTCGGCTGAAACAAACTTCGCAGGTTTAGCTATGCCGTAAAACTTCTCTATAGAAGGGCGAAAGGGCTTAAGGATTACAGTATCCCCCTTGACCTCAACTATGAAACGATCACTCTTAACCTTCTGTCGTATACTGGCTGGCAGGTAGATCCTACCCTGCCCATCCATTGTAACAGCTTCTACCATGGAAAAAATAATCATATTCCATTATTTAAACTTTTTGGAAAAAGCCACAGACCTTTTGAGTAAGTATCTCTTAAGAGAATGAGAAAAATACAGAGGAAATACGGTATTACATGGAAATAGAAGGAGACGATTAAGATGGAGGAGGATGTTTCTTGCCTCTTCTTCTATGTAATGAGAGTGTAGCCACTACAATAATCACTACAGACATAATCCCTAACGTAACCATCATCATAGTATAGTCCTCAGAATACACAGCCAGCATATCCAGTCTCGACTCATACCCTGTGAATACGAGCTTAACAGAGTTATTCGTAGAGTTCATGAAACCAGTCCATTGTTTAAACACATACCTGGCGCCTAAAAAGCCAAGCAACCCAGGCATGTTCACCGAAGATGGTGCGACCAGGATTACCTCGTCCTCCTCCTTGTACTTACCTGAGCCAGGTATATCGACTCCGATGTTAGAGGAAACGTTCAGAGTATACATCATCACAACACTGATGAGCTTTACAGTGGAATTTCTCGCTCCCTCGTTGTCGGTAACTGTCAAAGTGACCAAGTAATCTCCAAGCCCATGGTAAGAATGCTTCACGTTAACGCCTGAAGCCTCCCCACCGTCTCCAAACTCCCATTTGTATGAGGATATGCTTCCATCAGGGTCGCTTGAAGCTGAGGCGTCAAATGTCACTTCTTCGCATAAGCCTACCTTAGTAGGCGTGTAGCTGAATTTTGCCATGGGCAAACGGTTAGTGCTTATCATGATTACCATGGGTGGAGTTGTTTGACTCTCATAGGAAACATAGCCGATAACGTAGTATAAAGCGCTTTTCTTAGCTGAGGAGGAGTTCCATGTAGAAGTAAACTTAAGTGAAGCTTTCGGAGCGAGAGACGAGAAGTTTTGATAAGAATCCCAAATCGTACCGTTTTCACTTTTTATCATAAAGATGCATCTTCCATCAAGAGTTGTTGAGCCAGTATTAAGAGCTTCGAGCGAAATCTTCACTTGATCACCTATCTTAAAGTATTGGGGCTCAACGCTGAAACTGGTAACGTTTATCATAGATCTGCCAAGTCGGAATGTACATGTCCTTCTATCAAGCCAATTCCCTAGGGTATCGTTTAACATAACATCTATATAATAATATCCTGGAGGAAATCCTTCGCTGTTCCAGAAGGTTGAGAATGATGCTTCTCCATTTACTTTATGGAGTGTTCTCAATGGTAAGCTGTCAATTATTTCATCGGAACCATATAGCTTTACTAAGCTGGTGACAACAATGTCTTTTGCTTCGCCAGAATTATTGAGTAAAACGTCAATCCTAACCTCTTCTCCAAGGTCATAAAACATTTTATCCGTAGATAATTCTTTTATCGACACGTTTGAGAATACATAGGTTACCTTAAACTCATAATGTTTATAGAATCTTGCCTCTCTTGTTCTAGGATTATATTTGAACGGGAAAACATCTATGATTAAGGTACTGCTACCGTCTAAATCTAGGGCAACTCGCCAATTGAAATCCTTTTCAGGATACCAATCAGTATTGCTTCCATTTTTCTGGGAACCATCAGTGGTGGCCAAAGGCACTTCAATAACCGTTGAGAGATTGAGGCCAGTCGCAATTATGGGTTCGGACTTTTGTTTTAAAGTCACAGACTGAACCCTATACCCTACTGGGTATTCAACCGATACTGAGTAGAAAGGAACTCTAGGCTTACCAACTACGAGAAGTGTACTACCTCCAGGAATGTCCACATAATCCCATCCATCGACCTTCTTAACAGTATAATCTGGAATGTCGATAGCTATTAACGATCGCGGTACCTCGCCCAGAACTGGTGGACTGATGCTTGCTAGCAAGATTATTAAAGATAGAATCAAGGGAAAGGACTTGGAGAGTAAACTATTGCCCATTTTTTCATCCTCCCGTTATTGTTAACGCTGCCATTGGAAATTTTGGATCCCCATAGTAATTATACACTTTGGCCCAATATTCGCTTCTGTGATATCTCTCATAGAGCGTAAATGCCTTGCCTGCATTCACGTTTTCAATATCCCACTTCTCAAAGTACTCTTTAATCACGTTACTGCCTTCACAACAGTATACCAACTCAGTAGCTCCTATGTAAACGCCTGCACCATGCTTAAAGAATGCTTCTCCAAGATTATCATCCTTTATATCCTCATAGTTTCCTGCTATGCAAGAAACGGCGAATATAAACGGATGTTGAACAAATTCGCCCCATTCATTTTCATATTTCTTTAAGAATGGGCTTGCTGCTTGTGGATTTCCATGTCCAAAGATTACGATGAAACTAGCAGTGTGCGCATGCGTTTTCACACGCTTATTTGCCAATCTATCAGCATCATCAAATGTCGACGCGAGAAATATGACTTTACCGTTAGGTCTTGCTATCGTTATCTTCGGGTTTTCATTGGGAATGACCCTTCCTATGGCGAGGCTGTCTTGATCTGCGCTGGAAAACCATCTGTCTAAGAGACTGCTTTTCATGGAATCTCTACACCAATCCGTACCATTCCAGAAATATCTGTAAATCCTTTTATCTTCATTGCAAATAACTATTATATCGTCATCCCCGTCTTTATCAACATCTCCTATAGCGAAACCATTATTGGGATTATATCGAAGTGGATCTTTATTATCACGATTAAATGTACCTACCACTTCTTTCCATGGATCAACCCTGCCATTAGAGGATGGTGGTACAGAGTATATGTAAATCTTTTTATCTTCATTTCTTATTATTACTATTTCATCTCCACTTAAATCGGGCCTAACGTCACCTACAGCAAGAACATCGTGGCTAGTAATAGAGAAGTTAATTGTGAAAGTGCATTTCAATCTCAGCGTACGTGTTCCTCCCTCAAATACATGCGAGTATATTGTTACAAGGTTATCATCTATTATGACTATCTCGTCATTCGTTTCATCTTCTTCTGGCAGAACGTCTCCGGCTGCGATCTGATCATAACTTCCTATTAAATTATACCTCAGAAGCCCAGAACCACCATATGCGTTATAAGGATCTATCTGGCCCTGTCTTGCAATTACTATATTTAAACCTCGCACCATAAGAAGATTATGGGAACGAGCAAAGCTACAGGGAAATTGTCTAATCAATCGGCCAGAGGGTTCGTAGATGCGAATAACATGCTGTTCATCGCTGGCAACGATTATTTCATCAATGCCATCATCATTGACATCGCCCAATACAAAAGCATCATGCTCATTAAATTCAATATCGTGCTCTTCTATTTCAAGTTCAGCCCAATGAAGCGTTTTTGTCTGAATCCCTGTTATCTTATTTTGAATATCTTGAACAGCATTAGTAACATCATTAATAACATTGGCTGTAGCGCCATCGTCCTCATATCCGCTAGCGCCTAGTGCTATATTGAAACCATGAGCGTGCGCTACATCAATACTCGATTGTATTGAGATTATCAAATCTCCTGCACTATTGCCAATAATTCTTCCCACTATGAGTTCTGGACGCCAGTCTCCGTCAACATCGCTATAGTACTGGTCGCAAAGGTCTATGTAAACGATACTGCCATCCTGCTTCCTATAAGGCATTGCGACCGAGGGGACTATTTCTGTTTCTCCCACGATTAGAACATATGCGTCCCTATTCCTTTCCGGATTCGGGTTCATGAAAACTGGAGAAAGCTTCCTAGCCCATCCTCCTGAGGGTGAGATAAGTTCTTTAATTCTTTCCGGCGTTCTTGTCAATCCTAACAAGTATCCTAGAACTCCATTTCTAATCTTAGCTAATTCAGCCATCTTAATAAGAAGAGAGTCTACACTCTCTCCATTATTCTGGTTATGCTCAAACAACGGAGTAGGACTAGTAATAATTATATAATCTGCGCTTCCGAAGGCTGATGATAGGTCTTCAGGATGATGCATTAGCTCAAATTCTCGACGATAATATGTGCCGTTGTAAGAGAAGCTCACGGCAGGTCGTATGTGGCCAGGGTGTAGGCCGAAAATGTAGTGGTCTTCTGGTATGAGGGGCTCACTTAATATGGGTACTGCTTCGTACTGAAATGTTACAACTCGTCCGGGCAATAGTGTTTCTGATGAGGAGAAACTAATAACACTTGTCCCAACGCCTGGTTCGAAGTGTACATTTATAGTCTGTAAATCAGATCCTAGGGGGATTGCTTGAAATCCAGTAGCGTAATCAACTAAACCGATATCGCATAGAGTCACTGTCCCCGTATTTTTTACTGTTAGTGTTACAAGATATGTAGTGGGGGTACTACGTCTAACTTCTCTCGTGACATCAACATTAACGATGATGGGTGTAAGAGGGCCAAGTTGACCAATTTTAACATCTCGAAGCCCAATGTGAACCCTCTTGCTATCTTTACCCAGGTTGTCAGAATAGTCCCATGCTTTAACTTCTATCGTATGTTCCGAGAGTGGCTCGAGGCCAGTTGTATCCCAAAGATATGTCAACGTTAAGTTGGTAGGCGCATATAGCCTGGCGAGCCGATCAAGCCCTTCTGGAAAAACCCTTCTCCCGAAAGGACCTAAATCAAATGAAGCATATTCCCACCTTTTTACTAGGACATTATCTATGTAAACCTCAGCTCTCCTGAGGCCAGCCATGTACGTTGCTGACAGCGACAAATCTTGAATTACTGCTTCTATTTGAACGAGACCATTTACCTCTGATCTATTTGGCTTAACTATTCTCACTATTGGTGGTTCTAAATCCGCCATAGGGTTCTCAATCGTTACGTTTCTAGCATCCGTAGCCGTGTTTCCGGCTGCGTCAAATGCTACTACGCTAAAAACGTGGGGGCCATTGGGCAAAAGCCTTGTGTCACAAGCCCAAACATAGCGTCCCTGTGTGCGCGGTGGGGATAAAGCCATGAACTTAACAACCCCGTCTACGAGGAAAGATACGCCTTCCACGCCAACGTCATCACCGGCCTCAGCCATAACGTCAACGCTAAAACGAAGCGTATCTGGAATTATGAGTCTAACCCACGGCTTCCTATCGTCTGGAGGAGGTGCTGTTTCAAATACCATGGTTCTGTTCGTTGTAACAATGTTTCCGCAGCTATCCTTTGAGGACACTATAAACATGTATGTTGTCCTCGGCTTTAAGCCTGTAATCTTAACCACGTGTTCCTCAACCTTGTTAAAATCATTGATCGTATCCCATCCTCCTGAAGAGCGCTCACTATATTCAACGTAACCATAGCTCTTTTTATTCGTAGTCCAAATTATGGTAGCGGAGTCTTGAGTTATGTTCACTACGTTCGGTCCCGATACAATCCTTATCGGAATGGGATAGGAAACGCATATTTTTTCCAGAGCATTATTAAACTCATTAGACTCCCCAACTTGGTCGAAGTCGTCAGCGCGGACCTTCACCGTGATGTTACGGCACTCTGGCCATTCGTAATCCTCAAACCAGGATTCAAACGTTTCCCCAGGCTTAAGGTCAACCCCGACCAAATCATGGGTGATCATAATGCCATCCACGTAGAGCACTGTGCTATGGTTCCCCTTCGCGACTTCGCTTCCAACATTCTTTATTACATACCCTATTAGATTTTTGTCCCTATCGCATTTTATATCGATGATTATCAGGTCTGGCAGGTTCTCCTTAAGCCATTTCTCCTCAAGACAATTGTTTTCCTCATTGGATTCTTGGACGTTTTGCATACAGTCAGCGCAGACTTTGACAAAATGCTCTCCGGGAGCCGGTTGCCAAACATAGTCAAATACCCCCTCCACCTCCTGCCCGGGTTGTAGTGTTTGCGTAATCACATGAGTCGTCACATGCTTCCCATCTATTAATAGACAATTCCGAAAGCCCTTTGATAATGCGGCAGCATCGCCGACATTCTTTATCTTGTAATGAATCAGACTATTACTCTCCCATATGTCTGTTATAACTAGGTCTGGCATGAGTATTGCCTCTATCTTAGCCTCTGCCCAAACGGCCCAATCCCTATTCGAAGTCTTACCCGCAATAACGTATAAAATGAAATTACCGCTCTTACCGGCAATAGAGCTTAAGTCTTTTGTTAAAGTATCCAGTTTACCGTCTAGAGTAGCGTATTGCCTTAAGATGAGGTGCCTTATAGGGGTCCCACCAGTATACTCATCAAAGTAAACATCAAACCTCACCCCGTCTGTACCGGTTGCGCCCGATAGAAAACCCACTTTAACAATTAGCCGAGTATTCGGTTTAACTGTCTGTTGTGGGTAAACCCCCATTATCCAGCCTTCACTTTTCCACTCAGGATGAGTCTCAAGAACCCTGCTCCATCTCGTTTCATCTTCTAAAAGCGCGTTATAAACGTAGCGTGCAAACCCTCTATTGTCCGAGGGGTCTCCGGGAAAAGGTAAAGCCCCTGCCCCGCTGCTCCACTGGGCTTCAGAAGCATGCTCTATAAAGTCGTATACAGTAGTTTCAGGAGTTATTCTAAGAATAGTGTTGTTTTCTGAAGCCGATATTAGGAATAGTATTAGGCATAGTGAGAAATATAGTGGGCTGTTTTTCAAATAAATGTTCTTCAAAACAATTCACCTCATCAATTATTTTCCTCCTAGGAATGAAGATTTTTTGAGGGGTTTAAGAAATGTCTTAAACCCTTCATTTTTCCTCATCCCTTTCGATTTTTCCATAATTCGCTATACTTATAAGTCTTTTGTTAGTTAAAGCCACTAACAATTATGCAAGTTCTCCAGTTGCATGAAAAAGTAGAGAATCCAGATTGTTAGATAAAGGGCCAATCCTTAGATTCTTCCTAATACTCTTTTCTGATCATGAGTCTGGTGTTGAAAGAGGGTAGGCTTGCAGAGGCTTAAGCCGTTTCTTAAACGGACTGAAAAAATTGTCATAAAAAGTACTTCAGACTAAAGTGATTTAGAGAAAAATAAAAGCTCTGAGACAACATATGTCCCTAGGGATAAGGGTTTCGATATTGAAAGCGACGTATATTCTTTAAATGTGGTTGAAAACCATAAATGTCGCGGAGTCAAATAAGTTGTTTAGGATCTAGATGGGAGTTAATCTAACACCCATAATCTTCAGAAAACCGATGCGTCTTGAAAGCTTCAGAGGGAAAAGCTTCGCAGTCGACGCTAGTCAGATGCTCTACCAGTTTCTCGCATTAATACGTAAGCCCGATGGGTCGTTTTTCACCGATTCTCAGGGTAATGTCACATCTCACCTCATAGGATTTGCCTTCAGAGTCACGAGGCTACTGTGCGATTATAGTATGAAGTTCATATTCGTATTTGATGGAAGACCCGCCCCGCTTAAGCTGAAAGAGCTAGAAGAGAGAAGGCTAAGGAGGGAAAAGGCCTTAGCTGAATGGAGGCTGGCGTTGAAAGAGGGTAGGCTTGCAGAGGCTTTTTCAAAAGCAGTCTCTTCAACGAGGCTGACGAATGTTATGATTGAAGATACTAAGGTTCTACTAAGGCTAATGGGCCTCCCGTTTGTTGAAGCACCATCGGATGCTGAGGCTCAAGCAGCATTCATTGTTAAGAAGGGCGATGCCTATGCTGTTGCGGGAAGAGACTACGATACCCTATTATACGGTTCCCCCCGGCTTGTTAGGAATCTGGCTATACGGAGCACTGAATTCCTACCAAGTAAAGGCTACTCGAAAGTTTTGAAGCCTGAGCTGATAGATGCTGAAGAAGTTTTAGACAGATTGGGTATTACTCGAGAGCAACTAATCGACATCGCTATACTCGTTGGAACAGACTTTAATGAAGGTGTTAAAGGCATAGGGCCGAAGAAAGCCCTCCAATTAATAAGGAAATACGGGAAAATAGAGGAAATACCTGAAAGGGTTTTGAAGCCTCCTGACAACTACGAGGAGGTTAGAAGGATATTCCTATATCCCAAAGTTAAAGAAGAATATAATACGAGTTATACAGAGCCGGATGAAGAAGGATTGATGAATTTCCTTCACGTTGAAAAAGGGTTCTCGAAAGCGAGGGTAACCAAGTTGATCGGAAGGCTAAGGAGATTCTACAGTTCCATTGGTGGAGACACTGACCTCAAGAAATGGTTGTCTTAAGGAAGGATATCATCAATTGTTAATGCATTATTTTATTTTCATTAATCAAACTTTAAAACTTTTTTAAATCAGAAAATTGAATCAGTGAAATTGTAAGGTGGAGGTTGGAATCTTGAAGAAGAGCATAATCTTCCTGCTGTTGATTACGTTTTTAACTCCGTACGTTATGATTAAACCTGAGTTTAAAGACTGCAACGAATTTTTCTTAAAACATCTCTACGTAACGAGCGAGAACAAGTATGGTAACTATACTCTTCAATCTTTAGAGCTTAATATTCCCCCTTACCGCGGCCTTGACATTATCTTTATTCCAGCTAACTTTAGCTGGAGTGAAATAGAAGCCTTCAAGCATATTGTAGAAAAATGTAGGGAATCATTACTTTCAACAAGGCCTTTCTCAGATTATCGAAACATCATAAACGTGTGGGTAATTTATTGCAGTATAGATTTTCAAATAAGTTTTAACAGAGCATCTAGACGGGTTTATTCTAAAAACTATTATAGAATTGTGGATTTTGTTAAAGAAGCAACAAAAGACTACTTCTCATTAGATTTTGATGGGAAAAACCCAGATGATCAGATTATAGTTCTCGTTAAAACCCAGCAGTACGGAGGCGATTCTTCTCCTCCAGTCTCTGTCTCTTATATAGGGGCTGATTGGGGAATTAGTGTGTTTCTCCACGAATTTGGTCACTCCTTTGCCAATTTACCCGACGAGTATCCTCCTAATAGGAATCCTGACCCATTACATAAATGTGTAATGGAGGATATATCCGTCATGCATTTTTGTCCAATATGTGAAAAGAAAATAGCTGAGCTTTTACAATCGTACTCTCCTATTTATCTATCTGAACTCTTAGAATCCCTCTCTACAATTAATGGCGTTAAAATGGAGATTAACGAAGAAAACTCTTCAAGTATAGTTAGGGTTCTTTTCAATATTACAATATCAAGAGAAGCCTGTAAAAATAGTTCAAACGAGTGTTCTCTAGAAAATTTTGCAATTAATATTTTAGTGAATCTTCCTCAAACAATATATCTTAGTCGAGATAGAAGACTGAAAAAGTTTGAGCTAGTGGATATAATATACTCTTACAACACTACTAAGGGAATACTTATCCCTCCTATGGAAAATTTAAGCTTCGTAATAGTTGGAGTACCGCTTAATATTTCGTTGAATAAGATATCAATGATTATTGAATACAGGAAACAATACTTGCTAGATGTTTCTTCGCCCTACGGCTTTGCTTTAGGTTCAGGCTGGTATGACGAGGGGGTGAATGCATCTTTTTCAATATTCCCTACCGTAATCGATAATGGGCTAATGGTGTTTTATTTCTCAGGTTGGAGAGGCGATTTGGAAAGCCACAGTCCCACAGGCACTATTATTATGAATTCTCCGAAAAGGCTTATAGCTGAATGGAGAGAAGACTTTACCAAGATTCATATTCTTCTCGCTCTAATGCTAATAATAGGAGTATGCGTTGCTTTGAAAAGAGTCTTGAAATTCACTGGGTTTATTAGAAGATCGAGCTCTGTTGGAGAAGATAATAGAAGTTTCTGAGGATAATGTAGATGATTTATGCTTTTTATTAAGGAGGTTATTGCAGCATTAGGATGAAAGGGTTTTAATGGAAAGACATATGAGTTTGATTATGGAATTGTAATTTATGACCTTGTCTAAGAGTCTTGAGGAATTATGTCAGAAGGCTATAAGGCTTGGAGCAGCTGAGGCGAAGGTTATCAAAGCCAACGATATAGTGATAAGAGATTGGGTTAGATTAAAATGCCAATATGGATGCAGTGAATATGGTAAACGTCTTACATGCCCTCCGTATTCGCCAACTCCAGAGCAGATGAGGAAAATACTGAGCGGTTATTCTTCAGCGATACTTTTACGATTTGAACCCGATTGGGAAAACATCCATAGGGTAATTGCAGAGCTTGAGAGGGAGGCCTTCCTCTCAGGATATTATTCAGCATTCGGACTAGCGTCTGGGCCATGCCCATTTTGTAAAAAATGCAATTTGAGGAATTGTATCCATCCTGAACTTGCAAGGCCCTCAATGGAAGCATGTGGGATAGACGTGTATGCAACGGCAAGGGGAGCAGGTTTTACGATAGAAGTAGTTAGGACCCGTAAAGACCGGCCAAAATACTTCGGATTATTATTGGTTGTTTGAGAAACATGGTTTTAAATCGCCATTTTAGAATATAAGTTGCTTTAACTATTGTTTCATCATCCTTTGAACGCATGGTTTTTGATCAATTCGAAAAGCTCCCTAGGTTTAGAACTGTAAAGCCTTATCCGCATTCCTCCTTTAGCATTGTCAATAAGTTCAACAAATCCCCTTTTCGAATCAAGCCTGATATCATGTTCTTGCAAAGGGAACTTCATGAACAGATTCTGTCCGATAAGCCCTTTCTCAAAAAGAGTATAATACCTGGGTATTTGCGGGAAGCCTCTTAAAAGCCTGTTTTGCTTTAAGACTATTGCAACCATTAGAATAATTGGTACTTCGTATCCAGCTAGGAATATTAAAAACTTCTGGGTTCCAGTAAGCAAGGGGTCTTGTACTAGAGTTCTCACAGAATTAAAGTAAAAGTAATACCAGCCGATCATAAAAATCATCGTTAAAATGGTTATGAAAAAAGTCTTCGTTAAGGGCTTCATTTCTTCAATAAGCTGAGTGTCAAGGGACATTAATCTCATTACTTCCGAAGCGCCTTCTTCATGTATCTTCTTACTCTCCTTAATCTCCTTCAATTGATGAGGGGGGATTCCTGAAAAACTTGGCCTAGTCCTCAATATCATTAAGATGAAGAATGGCACTATGAATATTATGAAAGTATAGTTCAAGTACTCAGGGTAGTAAGTGTTTATTGCTGCAAGAATTATTACCATCGCTTGACTGTATAACTGGTTAAGGATTAGACTCTTCTTGCTTTGGTAAGCCATCGTGAAAACCGTTAGATAGCTATTGATAAAGTTTAGGGAAAGGCCATGGTATTTTTTGAAAAAGGAGTTTTGCGAGGTTTTTAAATTCAGAATGCATATGGGTGGCGGAATAATTTTTCTAACTTTTTCAGATTTTTAATGGCTGAATAAGCTATAGCTGTAAGATTGCCTTCCAATCAACGTTATTTCGCACAAGCTTCAAGGCGGATTCGATTCTAACATTGTCCCTAGGCTTTATTTTTCCAACAATCTTCTGCACGTTCTGGAGTGTAGTGTAAGTGTCCTGTGGCACTACTATTAGTGGGATCCCGAGCTCGTCTGCTCTCGGCAATACTTTTACGCTAGGATAAAGGTTTCCAGTCAAGATTAATGCAGAGGCTCCTGCTTCAAGCGCGGCCAAGACTATGTCTGTCCTATCGCCGCCTGTTATTATCAGCTCATTCTTCACTCTCCTGAAGTATTTTATTGCGCTCTCGGGAGTCATAGCTCCTATTAGGAATGTTTCAACAAGATTGTCAAGACCCTTCTTGCCGGCTATTACCTCGCCACCTAAGGCCTCGTTTATCTCCCTCACCGTCAATGAGCCCAGTATCCGGTCTTCCGGTAGGATCCCGAGTACTCTCAAGCCTTCTCTTTCGAATAATGGCTTAACAAGGCTCCTGGTTCTTTCGATTCTATCTTCAGCCACGCGGTTTAGAACCAGGCCTGAGATCCCTATTCCCCAGTGCTTACAGTAATCTCTAGCCTGAAGAACCTGATCTATAGTAGAGTCTTCCCCATATTTGGCGATGAGGAACAATTCTGCATTTAACAAAGATGCGAGTTTAGGAACGTGACAGTCCCATATTGAGCCTGTTGAAAGATTGGACGCCCCCTCTATGAGCATAATGTCTTTCCCATATGAGACCCTTCTGTAAGACTCTAAGATGTTTTCCACTATTTTCGAATCCTCGAATTCGTCAATAAAGTTCTTTTGAAGCTTAACTGGACATGCTGCGTTTTCCGAACCGAGTATTTCCATCATCGTCTCCGTATCTTCATCGACCAGTTCCCCCTTGGACCCTGGAATACATCCAATACTTATCGGTTTGAAATAGCCTGTTCTCATACCCTTCTCTTTTGCAAAATGCGCTAGCGATATTGTAAGAATGCTTTTCCCGCTAAAACCTTCGATAGATGCTATGTATATTGCTCTCATCTCTCTTTTTCCTCCGTTCTATGTTTTGCAAGCGTCATTTTTATATCTACTGCCATACATCCCTTACCCTCCTCGTAGACCATAAGCGGGTTTATCTCCATTTCAACAACGTCTTTAAAATAGCACATGAACTGGGAAATCCTTATCATAACATCTACCAGTGAGCGAAAGTCTGCAGGCGGCTCTCCCCTCACTCCCTTAAGCAGGGTGTAGGCCTTTGTTTCAGAAATCATCTCCATCGCATCAGATATTGTCAATGGTGCGAGCCTGTATGAGACGTCTCTTAGAAAGTTAACGTATATCCCGCCTAAGCCGAACATCATTAAAGGGCCGAATTGAGGGTCTCTAATAGCCCCAATTATGACTTCCCTACCCGATGGCACCATTTTCTGCACTATTGCTCCTAATACTCTCGCCTGTGGCATGAGTACCCTAGCCCGGTTGACGACTAATTCGTAGGCTCTACTTACTTCTTCACAAGAGTTAACGTTTAGAATAACACAGCCCATATCCGTCTTATGGAGAATGTCTGGAGATGCGACTTTAATGGCAACGGGGTATCCGATGGATTCAGCTATTTCACACGCCTCCCTAGCGCTCTTCGCCAGTATGGATTTTGGAACAGGGATGCCGTATGCTGAGGCTATTTGAAAAGTTTCTTCTTGCGAGAGGCTAACCCTCCCCTCGGCCTCAGCCCTACTTATAATTCTAGCGACTGCTTCATCGTCTACACCCGTTACTGTTGCAATAGGCTCCTCGGGCTTTCTTGAAGCGGAGTAGTAATCGTACATTCGTCTTAGAACTAGTGCTGCCGACTCTGGGAAATCGTAATTCGGTATCCTGCCTGCGCGTAAAATCCTTATCGGTGTAGAATCGTTATCAAAACCCATGAAGGAAGCGAGGATAGGTTTCTCAGCAGTCTTGCCTGTTTCAGCGATTACTCGTGCAACTTCTTCCGATGGCGTCATAGCCTGCGGTGTTAATATGAGTATAATACTATCTACGATATTGCTTTTCAAAGCAGATTCTAATGCAATCCTGTAACGATTCTCATCCGCATCTCCAAGGACGTCCAGAGGATTCCCTAAGCTTGCATGGGGTGGAAACCGTTTTCTAAGGTCTTCTATCAAATCCCTCTCTAAGAGAGGCAGGTTCAAGCCGAGTTTTTCACAAGCATCTACTGCCAGTACTCCTGGCCCGCCCCCGTTTGTTATTACGAGAACGTTCTTACCCTTGGGCAAAGGCTGGTCTTGAAATGCGAAGAGTAGGTCGAAAAGCTCTCTCATCGTCTCAACCCTGAGCGCACCCGTCTTCTTACAGGCTGCGGAGAAAGCCACATCGGAGCCTGCGAGAGAGCCGGTATGGGATGAGACTGCTTTAACCCCTACTTCTGTCGTCCCGGATTTTAAAATTACCAATGGCTTCTTCCTCGATAATCTCTTAGCGACTTCCAAAAAACGCTCCCCGTTTTTAACACCCTCAATGTAAACGCCGACAGCTCTCGTGTTCTCATCTTCGATAAAAGCTTCGAGGAAGTCAGCAATAGTTAGATCAGCCTCGTTCCCAACGCTTATGAAGCTTGCAAGACCCATATTATTGAATCCAGCCCAGTTGAGTATGGCGCTTCCGAGGGCACCGCTTTGAGACACTATTGAAATATTCCCGGGAATCGGGCTTGTTGGAGCGAATGAAGCGTTCAAACCGATTCTCGAGTTTATAATCCCTAAACAATTGGGCCCTTGTAAACGAATTCCGTATTCCCTACATTTCGACACTAACTGTTTTTCAAGAACCAAGCCTTCTCTACCGGTTTCAGAGAACCCGGCTGATATGACAACAACTCCCTTAATCCCCTTCCTTCCACATTCTTCTACGACTTCCAAAACCGACTTGGCGGGCACGGATATGACTGCTAAGTCAACGTCTTCCTCGATTTCAACTACGCTCTTGTAACACTTGTAGCCAAGTATTACGTCTGCATTTGGATTAACCGGGTAAATGCCGCCTTTAAAACCTGAGTTAATCAAATTTCTCAATATCCTGTGGCCTACTTTCTTCTCCTCCCTACTCGCCCCTATTACTGCAACCGATCTCGGATTGAGGAAGGCCTCGAGCTTCATTTTACCTTATCATCTGAAGACTGCTCTAGCGGTTTAAGACTACGTTTATAAATTTGCACGCTGATGCTCTTCTCACCAGTTGTCTGAGAAAAAACGTCTAAGAGACAGGCCGTATGATGAGAAGAAGGTTAGTCTAGAAGAAGCCCTAAGCTATATAAAGACAGGCGACCATATATTCGTAGGATCTGCATGTGGCGAGCCGCAATACCTGGTGAACGGTCTGGTTGAGAAGGCAAAGCATCTTGCCGATAATGAGATTCTCCACGTGCACACGCTTGGTGTCGCACCCTACGCTAAACCGATATACTCAGGTAGGTTTCGCCTAAACGCTTTCTTCGTGGGCATAAATACCCGTGAAGCTGTTGCCGAAGGAAGGGCTGATTACACTCCTGTTTTCCTATCGGACCTCCCCAAGCTGATAAAGAAGGGCATGGTTCCCATAGACGTTGCCCTAATACAGGTGACTCCGCCCGATGAACACGGCTTCTGCAGTCTTGGTGTTTCAGTAGAGATAACGAAAACAGCCTCTAAAATGGCAAAACTGGTTATAGCTCAGGTAAACCGCTTCATGCCCCGCGTACTCGGAGACAGTTTCATACACGTTAACGATATTGACCTTATTGTCGAACACGATGAGCCCATACTCGAAGCCCCACCGCCTCCTAGGGACATAGTTTCAGATAGGATAGCTAAATACGTCTCCGAGCTGGTTGAGGACGAGTCGACTCTTCAAATAGGCATAGGAAGTATACCCGACGCTGTTCTCGGCGCACTCAACGACAAGAAGGACTTGGGGATTCACACGGAGCTTCTTACTGAAAGCGTAGTAGACCTTGTTGAAGCAGGTGTGATAACCTGCGCGAAAAAGACGCTCCACCCCGGGAAGATAATTGCTTCTTTTGCAATGGGTACTCGCCGCCTATACGATTTCATAGACAATAACCCAATGGTCGAATTTTACGAGTCTGACTACGTCAACAATCCTTTCATTATAGCTCAAAACCATAAGATGGTTGCGATAAACCAGGCCCTTGAAATAGATTTGACGGGGCAGGTCTGTTCCGATTCCTTGGGCTACGTTTTCTACAGTGGCCTCGGCGGCCAGGCTGACTTCATGAGGGGCGCTAGAATGTCAGAGGGTGGGAAAGCGATAACGGTTTTACCTTCCACAGCTAAAGAGGGCGCCATATCTCGAATAAAGCCTGTTTTGAGCGAGGGTGCTGGCGTCGTGCTTACCAGGGGGGATGTTCAGTACGTGGTTACCGAGTACGGTATTGCTAGACTCGAGGGTAAGACGATAAGAGAGAGGGCTCTGGAGTTGATAAGCATTGCACACCCGAAGTTTAGGAATGAGCTCTTGAATTGGGCTAAGGCTCACAAGTATGTGCCTGAGGAAATACTACCCTTCCCTGAAGTCGAATATCCTGAAGAGTTAAAACGCTACGTAACTTTGAAAGACGGGACGCAAGTGATTCTTAGGCCGATAAAGCCTTCAGATGCGACGATGAAGCAACACCTTTTCTACGCGTTGTCAAAAGAGAGCATTATAAAAAGATACCTTGGGCCGTTAAAGTCATTGCCTTGGGATAGGATTTGGCCGTATGTTATCATAGACTATAAGAACGAAATGGTTATTGTAGCGGTAGTAATTGAAGAGGGGTTGGAGACTATGATTGGAATAGGGAGTTATTCTAAAATACCCAATACCGATTCTGCGGAGCTTGCTCTAGTTGTCAGAGACGACTGGCAGGGTAGGGGGGTTGGAACAGAGATGCTCAAATACCTAATAGAATTGGCTATTGCAAACGGCTTCAAAACTCTTAAGGCCTGGGTTCTTGTTGAGAATGCTGTAATGATGCACCTCTTCAAAAAATGCGGCTACAAGATGAAATACCGGTTGGAGAACGGTGTGTACGAGGTTGTTTTAGACCTCAGTCAACCAGTTAAAGAATAATTTCTAATCTTCTAAAAGCCCTAATTCTGACGCTATCTGCTTTGCCCTATCTTCCCCTACTAATTGCTTTAAATCCTCTAGGGATTTCCTCCCGCTCCAAGAATCTACTATTTTTATTACGAGTTCTCTCACTCCCGGATTAAGGTCTCTCGTAGCAGTGTCGATACGTCTCCTCCTATTAAGAACATCATCAGGCTTGTATACAACCCCCAAGCTGTATTAACTATGCTCGTCGGCGAATATAAAGCTTTAAAATCAAATCTGTATTACGGGCGTTTCTCCAAAGAATCCGAGCTTAATTGTTTCACCGGGGTCGGCTGGTGCAAAGATTATCCTAACGCTTAGCATCCTATTCTTTAAAGAGGATATTTCAAAAAGGTCTTTGAAAACCCCCCTTAGAATACTGCTTGGAGTATTGTCTGAGATGACAACCATGTCGACTCCGGCTACGCATGCTGCTGTCAAGTGAACAAAATCCCTCAGCCTGACCTCGTCGGAGGCGATTCTCTCCTTCAAGACATTATCCTCTGCAGCTGGGAGCATGACCTCGTTGTAACCAGTAGCCATTACGTTAGAGGCTTTGATAGCGTTCTCTATCAGGTTATTCACCTCTCTTATTGTGCTGAAAGTACCTGGGAGGGGAATTCTAACGCCTGAGGCGAATTCTATGATTTCCGCAACGCTTTCCTCCATCCACGGGGATAGTGAAGCATCTATTCCATAGTATTTTACCCCTAGGCTTTCCGACAGTTTTAAACCGACTCTTTCAGTTGATGCGTATACTTCAGCTAGAATATCTTGGAATTGGCTTAGAAGCTTGCTTCTAAGGAGGCTCGGATAGAGGAGGGATATTGCTAAACCGTCTTCTCCACGTATGTTACACGCGGATGGGAAGTATGGTGTGAGAATGGTGCTACCGATGTTGACAGATATTCTGCTTCCGTTAGAAGGGTCTTCTTCACACGTCCTCCTTAAAACGTCCTCGATCCTATTAAAACTACTCATGTCTTTCATGTTTATAGAAACGAAAACACCGTTCCTGGTGACTTCAACAACTTCTTCGAGAAAAGGATGCGTATCCTCAACTTGTCCTATTGAAACATAGTTTACAGAATCGATGTCGGCAAGCTGCAAGGCCTTTTTTAAAGGCGATTCTTGATTTCCAATCGGAGGGAGGGCGACTCTCGTGCTCCAAACACTGTCGGAGAGGAGCATTGATTCTACATTGGCTGATAGCATTACACCGAGATTTGTCACATGCTCTCTAATATCTTGATTATTCTCTGAAACGAAAAGCGTCACAGACCTTATTTTCATCAATAAAATATTACTGCTTGATTTTTAAAAACCTTTTTATGTAATGGATTATCTTGATATTTCTGCTTCTTTCAAAGTGTCGTATAGCATTTTAGCCTTACTATCCTCTTCGAAATGTTTCCTTATTGGATGAATAATCTTATCTAGAGCATCTGCCACCGCGTTCTTAAGATCCAGCGGGTGGAGCATGCCCCTTGCATATGCGGATTCTAATTCTTCATAGGAGTAGAACTCGATAGGACCTCCGTATTTAGATGGCCTATCGACCCTGAAGCTTTTAAACTTCCTGAAAATTATGTGTTTAGTCCAGTCTAAGATAGGATTGTTTTCAACAACCTTCTCAGGACAATAAGCCGATAATACTTTTTTAAATATTGTTTCCCTAGAGTCGTGGACGAATATGCTCGATTCAGGCTTACTCTTACTCATTTTCGAGCTTATCATAATATCTATCTGCTTGTCGTCGTCAAAGCCCTCGGGCTCTTTTACTCCTTGGAGGCCCATTAGCATATGGTGGCTTACTACAACTGGCTTCCAGAATCCGAGCTTTGGCCCCACTTCTCTTGCCAACATGTTTGCTCTCCTCTGGTCTAGGCCGAGTTGGCATATGTCTGCGCCAAGCATGAATATGTCGGTGACTTGCATCATAGGGTAGAAATACTGTGCGACCTCCTTCAACTCCCCCTTCTTCCTACCCATTATGCTCAATGCTCTTTCTGCACGAGAAACCGTCGTCAACTTTGCAATCTGTATTACTGTCTTCCAGTACTCGCTCGATTTAACAAGGTCGCTTGCCCAAACTATTTCGACGCTGTTAAAGTCTACTCCGGCAGCCTTCCAGACTTCAATGAAATATTCTCCGCAAAGCCTTATTTTCTCCAGGTCTCCGCCTAGCTTCCTGTTTATCCACGCGAACCAATCAGCCAAGTATAGTTTGAAACGTATGCCTGCTTTCACCAACGATTCTAAAAGCAACGGTCTGAAGACTCCGAATGCAATGTTTGAAAGGCCAGATGGTTCAAAACCGTCATAGGCCACGGGATGCTCCTTAGTTTCAAGAAGCGTCCTGAGCTCTTCGAGAGTTATTATTTCTTCACCAACGCTCTTAATCAGTTCAAGCCTCTCTTCTATGTCCAAGACTGGGAATCCTGAAATATACTCCTGCTTAAATCTTTAACCCATTTTTGCTTTAAGATTTTTTCCTAGTAGACCCGTAGGCAGGGTACCATTTCTGGAACCATAATGTAAAGGCGAAAGCCGGGATTAATAGAAGGTTGCGTATTACGATTAGAATAAGCATCCACTCTTGATAAACATGCCCTGCTAAGGCTAAAACGGCTTGCGTCAAGTAGACCCAGCCCCACACTGTTGTTATTATAGCATTGGTGCGTGTGAAAACCGGGTGTGTCCATAGTGCTTGGGGATAGGACCATTTAGAATACTCTGCAGTTAAGGGGGATTCGGCTGCGAGAGTCCCAAGCCAGATTCCCGCTAGAGCCACGTAGCTTATGACATCACCGTATGTTTGAAATAGCCTATTCCCAAATAGTGAGGTAAGCCAGCATGTTGCGAAGTATATGAAAGTACCCGTCTCCATCCAAGTCGGCTCCTCGAATAAACGCCTATATATCCAAATCAACATTCCCGCGAGAAGTGAAAGCCCTAGGCTTTCAAACAAGTCTAGGAAACCATGCGTAGCCCAATTAATAATCCACGGTATGAACGATATGGTTAGCCAAACCATACCGGGTAAGTGGACGGGCCCTCTTTTTACAGTTTCAGCCGTTTGAGTAGCTTCTGTTACTCTTTTTTTCAGGTCCAGAGAATAAGTCTCCAAGTTTCAAGAGTATGCTGAAATCCCCCTCGACCCTATACATGTTTTTCAAATAGGCTGTTTGCCCGCTCAATTCGCCTCGCGCAATCTTAAGCCATACTTCTGAAGGAGTGTATATGGTTAAAGCAGGATTGGAAACCCTGCCTTCATGAGCTGTACAACGCCCGTTGCGGATACGTAACACATACTCACCAGGCTCGCTTCCAGTAACATGGAACTGTATGTCTGCATTGAGGCTTCCTGCAGCAGACGGGTTAAATGCATAAGGCATGCCTAAGATGGCTTCTCGACAGCTTTCAGGAAGCTTCCCCTCTTCGATGGTTATTGAAATGGGTGGGGAAATGTCTTCAAAAGCTTTAGACAAAGCTTTTTCTTCACGTGGAATCTGACTATCCCACCAGAGGTTTGCCATGTTAGCATATGTCTCTGCATCTGCCAAGGGAGTGTCTAGAATCTTCTGCGTCTCAGGCAGTATTCTCCCCTGAGTAATTACCTCGTTGCCTGCTTTACGGGCTGCGTCAAGATACCAACGGAGGCTTTCGGAGAGAACTGGCTGAGAGAGTAGCTCGCCCCCCGCGCAGAGTATTGTAGCAACTAACTCCATATCCGGATTGTCTGTAAAACGTTTAAACGTCTCAATGAGGGCTGAGAAATGATGAGGCTCTGGGAAGCCACAGTTAGATATCAATACTATCTTCTGAACCCTTGGACCATTGGAGTAACGCGGCGGATGGATAAAATGCTTTCCTCTCTTTACTATATGGGGATCAACATTCGGGATGAGACGGTCCATGAAATTTTTCATTAAACCGCTTACAGTAAAAACGTAAAGAGGCGTTGCGTAGACAACAATATCTGCTCTCCGAATCTTCGGTAGAATCTGAACCATATCGTCATTGTGAACGCAGACCCCCGGGGTCTTAGTCCAACAAGTGAAGCAGCCTAAACATGGATTAATCTTAAGATTTCTCAAATATATCGTCTCGATTTCAGCACCTGCTTCTCTAGCCCCTTGGAGGAATGCTTGGAGGATACGGTCAGTGTTTCCATTCTCGCCTCGTGGGCTTCCGTTGATGGCTAAAACCTTCATTCACCGTTTACTTCAACAACTCTTACTTAAGGTTTTTTAGAATAAAAAAGCTTCTTCTAATTCCAAAGATATAAATCGGGCTTTTTGAAAAGCTTAGACATGCCTCTTACAAGCAGCGACCTGGAGGATTTTCTTAAAAAAACGGGTGTTGAATACAGGATATTTTTCCATGGTGAGACGTATTCTGCAGAAAAGGCGAGTAAGGAACTGGGAGTAAGCCTTGAAAAAATCGCTAAAACTATAGTTTTCATAAATGAAAGAGGGGAGCCGCTCCTGGTCATCATGCCCGGAGGCTACAAGGTAAACCAGGACAAGCTTGCTAAAATGCTGGGTTTCAAAAAGCTGAGGCTTGCTACTCCGGAAGAAGTCTTAAACCATACTGGTTATGAAGCGGGTGGAGTACCGCCTGTAGGACACTTGAAGCAAATACCCTCTATAGTTGAAGAATCGTTGCTTTCCGAGGATAGGGTTCATGCCGGCGGGGGTGCTGTAAACGCAACTTTAGAAATATCTCCAAGAGACATAGTTAGAATCCTTAATGCTAAAGTCATGAGCATCCCCAGTTCTCCAAAAAAGACCGGTTAACAAAAGTAGAACGGGTTAGCCTTTTTCCAGTATCTTTAAATGCTAGAATGATGTAGATTTAAATCGGACATGTTCTAGGTTTTTGCGACATTGAACGTGTATGAGGCTGCGGTCAGTCGTAGGACTATCCGCAAGTTTCTTCAGAAGCCGATACCGATGGAGATACTTGTGAAGCTTTTGAATGCTGCTAGGCTCGCCCCCTCTGCGGGGAATCTTCAGCCGTGCGAATACATCTTAGTGACTGATAAGTCGCTTTTAGACAGTGTCTTCTCAACTTTAAAATGGGCCAGGTATATTGCTCCAGATGGTACTCCAAAGGAGGGTGAGAGGCCTGTTGCATACGTTGTCGTACTGGTTAATACGAAGAAAGCTGGTGAAGGTGGAGAAGTTGATTGTGCAGCAGCAATCGAGAACATGATTCTAACGGCTTGGGAAGAAGGGATTGGATCATGCTGGATTGCTTCCGTTGACAGGGATAGACTCAGAGAAATACTTTCGATACCTGAATATTGCAAGATATGTTTCGTCGTAGCACTGGGCTATAAGGCTGAGGAGCCGGTTGTTGAAGAAATGAAAGAAGATGATGTGAAGTATTGGAAGGATGAGAAGGGTGTTCTCCACGTTCCTAAACGTAGGCTCAACGACATAGTGTTTATCAACAGTTATGGTAATAAACTCGCTTCCACGGGGGATCAGCAATAGATCGGATATTTATTATTTTAAAATATTGAGTAAAAGATTTATACGTTGAAACATAATAGTCGAGATGCTATGAGCAAGAGTGAATCACAAGAGGAAACGGCTCCGTTGATTTCACAAGTTAAGAGCATTGGTTACTACGCTGGCCTAACATTTGGCACAGGGTATTCGCTAGTATTCCTTGGAATAATTTTCATATTTATAGAAATGGTTTTAAGAATGCTTCAAGCAGGCTCTCTAAACAATTACCTGGTTAATATGCAGCCTTGGGCAATAGTTACCTTAATCTTCATAT
>Ga0209394_1000533_pt1 | contig 29489 bp, 27 predicted proteins | sample JNZ201metaG_FD_184122 | JGI IMG/M metagenome (GOLD analysis project Ga0209394, IMG submission 184122) | Hot spring microbial communities from Jinze hot spring, China to study Microbial Dark Matter (Phase II) - JNZ 20120812A (SPAdes) (version 3) ... | reverse complement strand
CTATAATTATCTTATCTAACAGGGTGGGAAATTGTTGTCACCCTAAGTTATTAGATAAGGCAAGCTCCTTTTATCTTATCTAACAACTCACAGGGAATAACCGCTGATCCTTTGTTAGATAAGATAAGCCTGCCCTTCTTATCTAACAAGCCTGAACTTTGTTAGATAAGAATTTACTTGATAACCCCGAAGTATTTGGAGATCACCTTCTTGCCCTCACGGCGGAAACCGTAAAGGTAAGGGCCGTGAGGACATTTTTTGCATGAAGATTTCCCGCACCTTATGAATTTCAGTTGCAAACTCCAACCGTCAATGTTACCGATTGGTGCTGTCCCTCTCTGAGCTGCCTCCCTCAAAGCAGCCTCAGTGATCATCCCCTTCAATCCGTTTTTTAACCCTTTTTCCTCATCGGCTCTCACCGCCCCGTTAGGGAGCGTATGTTTCCACAGAGGTTAGTCGTAGTGAAAAAAGGGGAAGAACAAACTTAATGTTTTTGATCTGTTGTGGCAGTTTTGAAGATTAGAACTTTAGGATATTTGGTCAGAAAAAATTTCAAAAGCAAAATTACCTGAAACCGAAGAAATGGAGTCTTGGCACCGGCAGTTAAATTTAAATTTCCCGCAATTCTGGCATAGGTCAGAGATGTCGCTTGTAACTTGGTTTTCTCGGGGACATTTAGTGGGGCTAAAAGCACTACTGTGATAAGGGCACGGCTCTTGGGTAGGGAAGGGAAGTGCTTGAGGTTTGTCTACTAAATTTAGTTAGGACTTACGCAGTTGGCACCGTTTCGTTAAAATAGGTGATGCTATGGTAACCATCTGCTTAAAATTTAAGTTCCGTCACCACCCCGAAATAGTGGAGGTTATATGGAGAAGGTTAGATATATGGAACAGAAGGCGGTCAATTGGCTCATCGCCAATAAGAAGACAAGCCTCTCTGCCGTTCACGCTGCCTTGTATCATCCCTTTCGCCAGCAATTTCCCCAACTTCACAGCCAATGGGTCATCAGCGCCCTTAAAACTGCCACTAACATCGTCCATCAGTTCAAGAAACGAAAGCGAAAAGGAAAAGCAAAACGACCCAAACTAAAGAAACCTTTCGTCTCCCTTAGCCCCCAATTGTTCAAAGTAACATGGAACGGGACATGGCTTAGGGTAACCATCTCAAAATCTTCCCGTGACTTAGAACCTATCTTGTTGGAGTTTCGTCCACACCACAAGTATCGCAAGATGTTGGATAAGTGGCGAAAGGGAGAAGGCAAGATGGGGCAAATCACGCTGACATCTAACTCTATCAGTATTCCCATCAAATTCCCCACCGTCCCTACTTATCAACCCGTCACTGTCATCGGAATAGACAGCAACGAAAGTTCGCTTGATTACTTTAACCCGCAAACTGGAGAGCTAAATACCATAGACATCTCCGAAGTCGCCCGAATTAACCGTGATTACGACCGTAGGGTAAGAAAGGCAACGAAGGGTAAAAACAATCCTAAGGCTAAAAGGAAAATCGCAAGGAAATACGGCTTCTTACGGAGGGAAAAGACAAATCAAATCTGGTATTTGACTGCTCTGGCACTTATTCAAATGGCAGGGCAGATGCAAGCAACATTGGTTCTGGAAAGGCTTAAAGGCGTGAAGTTAGGTATTTCCTTAAAGCAGGCATCTAAGAGGATGAGACAGAGGCTGCTCAACCACTGGAGCATTATGGCATTTCAAAGGATACTTATGGCGAAGGCTAATGAGTATGGTGTGCCTGTGGTATTGGTAAATCCAAAGGGGACATCTAAGACCTGTCCGATATGCGGGGGATGCCTAAGGGGACAGGATAAGGGATGTCCCTCCTGCGGGCTATCAAGGCATTATGTAGCAGCAATCAATATTGCCCGTAGGGGATTAGGAAAATTCCCTAGCCTTTTTTGGTTGGGGCAGGGGGCAGTGGGTGCTCCTTGTTGCCCGTCCTCTGACAGCATGGTGAGGGGTATGCAGTGCGCTGTCACGACGGGAAGGGACGCAGGAATTCCAACTGCGTAGCTCCTATTAGTTTCCCTTTAACCCTCTTGAGCCAACACTTCCTGCAGAGGACCAAGTCAAAATCTTCCCGATATTTGACTTCGTTAAAAGGTTGGTCTCTTTCCAGCCCACAGTCGGCGCATTGGTGCGAATAGAGTTCCATCCCTTTACAAGCAGTGCAAATTCCGTCAACGCAGAGGAAGATGCCACGCTTGTTAAGTTCCTCCTCCTTTTGGCCGCACTTTAGGCAACAGTCCTGCACCTCCCCCCTTTCGCAAACCCCGTCCAATGGCTCTTCCGTGCCTTCATTCAGCAAGTTCCCATTTTCGCTTTGTTCCGATGAACTCAAAACAACGGACAAGGTTCGCTCTATGTTGTGCGGAACTTCGCTATCTTCATACTCGCCGGTTGTCGCATTTTTTGTCTTTTCTTCTAACCCTTCTAAGCCGTAAATTTCCCGCTTGACCTCTCTCCACTTGCGGTAATAGATGGGCTCAAATTCGCTTTCGCATCTTCCTTCTTCCCTCTTTTCCTTGCTATGGCATTCTCTGAGGAATCTTTCCGCACAACCACTCTTAAGCAACCAAACGATGAAACCCGCCGGGTTGTAAATTGCACCGTTTCTCCTTTCCCTTAGGACGATGGCGGCGTTTATGACCTGAGGACTGTAACGGTTAGCTAAGTCCCTCGCCACAGCGGGCTTTATCCCGTATCTTTCCAACTTTTCCGATTCAGCCGTCAGGCTGCATTCATTCATTTGCATATAAGAAGAATAAGAAAAGGAAGGTGTGCCATAGGTGTGCCATAAGTGCGACACATGCTGGGTTTGATTTTGGGTAGAAGACGAACTGCCACTTCGGTAATGGGATAAGGGGTTTGAGTCTTTGGGGAGGGAGAAGAAGTTTCTTCTGGATTGCTGGCTTTCCGCTAATGACCTTAACTGTTCAAAGGAAAAAGTTTCACCCTTCGCCCATTTCTCCGCAACGATTTTCCCTTCAGGTGTGAGGTAACAACCGGAGCGCTTGTTTTTTTCAGGGTAACGAACCAAACCCATCAGTTTTGACTTGCACTTTTTGTCCCCAGCAATTAACCGCCTAACAGTGTTGTGGTGGATGGAAGTTTTTCGGGAAATTTGTCGGTAACTCATTGAATTGAGGGGATTCGTTGCCCCGCCCTCAAGGAGCGCAAGTAGGATGGTTTGACAGCGCCCATCTTGTTGAGCCCGCTGCCACCTCTCAGCATAACTTTGAACCTTGCCTTTTTGTGAGTTCAGTGCTATACTACTAACAGACATTGTGTTCACCTCCTGTATTTTCTTGTTCCCCGCCCGCGTGTCAAGCGCGGGCGTTGAGTTTTTAACGCGTGTTTCAGTTTCCCGAGACTGTGCTATAATGTTTAAGGGTGTAGGTAAGTGTGACATTGTAATCACCTCCTTCTTGCCCGCGCCCCAGGGCGCGGGCTTTTTATTTTCACAAGTTGTCTAAATTGTAGCGACAAAAATTGGCAAGGACAACCTGTTTGCCCTTAGGTTCGTAAAAGAAAGATTTTACGAACCTAAACAGTTAACCGACCCTATTTGGTTTGCAGCGTCCCTTTGAACCCCTTTATAGTCCCTTTTACCTTCACTACACTCTGAATAGAGCGAATTGGATGTTGATGCATATTATATCGCAAGACGAGATAAACGCAATATATTTGCGGCGCTCTTTTCCCTTCACCTAACGGGAGAAGGTTTTTACAGAGGTGTGGTAAGCATGCTTGTGCGTTATCATTCTAATTGGGGTGATTGCCGTGAGCGTTAATGTATCTAAAGTTTTGTCTCGCCGAAAACTCACTTTCTGTTGCTACTTGACCGTGGACCAAATGGCGGGCTTGGAAAAATTGGCTCAACAGAAGGGGCGGAAAAAAGCTGACTTGATAAGGGAAGCCATTGACCTTTACTTGGCGCAGGAATTGAGAAGGGGAAACAAGGGAAAGAAAAGGGAACGACCACGAAAGGTTGAGTAGCAGATAATTGCACCTCCCTGCTCCTCACTCAATTTGCCTTTACGGAAACGCCATATTGTTTCCTTTTTGGTTCGCAAAATATTTAAGCCAAACCGTGAAATCCATGCCTTTCTTCTCCTTGTTCATCCTCAAAAAGGGCGTGCATTGTGCCTTGGTCAAAATCTTTGCTGGTTATCCATATTGGAGCCTTTAAAAACCTCTCGGGCTCCTCAAAGGTGATTTCGTTCAAAGAAGTGAACCAGAAAAGGAAAGAACCTTTCCTTTGAGGGTCTGTTTCTTTTGCCGCCTGACAAAGGTTTCTTGCCCTCTCCCATGAATCCTCTTCCCTTTTCGTTCTGCGAACCACTGTCAAAATCCTTAAAGCCTTTACCCTAAACTTTTCCAAGTGCTTCCCCTTTTGCCACCAATACCAGTATGCTTTCATTTTTCTGGCAAACCTCCCTTCCTTCTCGCTTCCCCAAGCTGTTGTTGTCCCTCTGTCATATTCAAGGCAAAAACCGAAAACCTTTTGCCTTCCCTCGTCTCTAAGGACAAAGAAGGCATCGGGCTGGACTGTTAACTTTTCCGTTCTCCCACCGGTAAACACCTCCACTTTGTCTTTCAGTCTCTTTTGGTTCTGCTCCCAGAAAATTAACCCCAATCCGACCTTTGGGCTCCCTACCTCCAAAAGGGCGTGGATCTCACTGATGCCAACCCAGTGAAGGTGAAAGAGGGGGGAAATTTCCCCTGACCTACCATTTCCCTCTTCTCCCAAAAATTTCACCCCGCTTTCTGTCAGGAAATAAATTAAGGGGAGGCGACCTAAAGAAGGAGTCAAGAAAGGTGAACTGGAGATGAGTTTAAAGCGCCTCAATATAGAGAGGCGCCTGCTTACCTGCTTTTGGGGGCGGGAAAGGACAAAGGAAAGGAGTCTGAGGGTCATCACCCTATACCTAAACAACACTCTCAAAATCTCCTCGTCTATTGGTGTAATTTGACCCTTAAATCCCTTCTCCATCTTTTTATTTTCTCACTTTTACGCCTGAAATTGAACTTTTGTGAAAAAAACCTTAATCCCTTTCCTCCCTCGCCTTTTCCAACAACTTTTTGAAGTCTTTGGGGACAGTGGAGCGAGCTTGGAGGAGACCTGAAGCTGGATCTGGTGCCCTGAAAATCTCCTCTGCTGGCTTCTTTGAGTCCGGTTTAACAACGCTTCTACCCTCTTCTACCCTTACGACCTTCAATCGACATATTTCTCCTTCAAATCGCTCCCTCCCTCTTCTCTCCCTCAAAATTTCCCTTTCCTTGTTTACAAGGATGAACTCGGTGTCTCTCGTTATCCCTTCCCTCCAACCGACAGGAATTTCCATTTCCCCTGAATTTCGATTAATAGCGATGATGGGAACTGTCAATGGTCGGATAGAATAAAGCTCATGGACGCACTCCATCATCAACTGAAGGCAAGCCAACCTCGCCAATTCCTCTTCACCGATACTTGGTCTCCTCGCCCCAATGCGCTCCCCTATCCATTCGCGAAATTGCCTGTCAACTACTGCCATAATGCCCAAGATGACGATCAGGCGCTTGATATGTTCCAGAATCTCTTTCTTTTTGGGGTTAGTTGCGACTTCAACGATTAGGGCTAACAAGATCCTCTCCAAAACGCCTTTACTCGGCTTGTCTTTCGGGTTGGCGTAAACCCGATATTTCAACCTTTTGCTCTGGTAACTCTTGCTCCAAACTAGCCTGTCTTTCGCTTCTATAGCGTTAAGGTCGATCAAATCTATGTGCAGATTCGCTTGCGCGTCTATGTCCCTATACTTAGCCCTGTAATTAGAACCCACTTCCTCAATTCGTTCGGGATCAAGGACGGGTTCCTCCCCTTCCCTACCGGAACTTTCTGCATCAATCCAACCCCTAATGAGATAATCAGCGTCTTCCTCCTTATCTACCAATTCGTATGTGGGGATTTGTCTTATAACCCATTTTAAATCTTCCGTGATAGTTTGGGCGAAAAGGGGCCATCGGCGGATTGATCTATCTTCAAAGGGCTCGACATAAAACCTCAACTTCCTCGGAGGGGCAAAATCGGGGATCCCTTCCTTCAGACCTTCCAAACTTCTGGCTATCTCTATCGCTTTAATCAAATTGGTTGAGGTGTCAATGATGAAACGGATCCCCCCATCTACATAATGGAGGACCCTTCCCTCTCCCCTCTCGCTGTGCTGAACAGTTTCCTTTTCCGGCAGACCCAAGCGGTCTTGGTCGCTTAAAAGTTTATCTACAGGTTCACCGACGCAGTGACCTTCTACAGATCCTCCCCCTTCTGAAACGATCCTTATAACATCAACCCTCCAATCTTCCCTTTCTGTCAGGCTGAAATTCCTGAGCACGACCTCCAATCCCTTCTCAGGGTACTTCCAAACCAAAGCTCCGTTCACTGTGATGGGTTTTCCGCTCTTTTCCTTTTCCAAAACGGGTTTCCCGAGCGCCCCTTCGACCTTGCTTTTAGGGTCGTTAACGCTTATTCCCCCCGTTACATCTATTTCCTTTATCTTCTTGCACTTCAACCTCACTTTCACCTTTTTCGGTTCGCTTGAAGGGGGTTCCTCCTTCAAAGCGTCTAAATCCACCATGCCTTGAAGCCCGTAACCCTTTTGAAGGAAGAGGCGTCTAGCGTTATAAGGGATTTTCAGGAAGACAGGTGTAACCCCTAAAACCTCTTCACCGACTTCTAAGGGGTCAGATTGATCCTTTTGGGCATTGTAGACATAAATCACCTTCGCCCCGGAAGGCTCCGATTCAATAAAAATCGGTAAAACCCTTTGAATTCTCACAACTTCTTGGTGGGGTGAGTATCGTTTTGGACGGTAGTCAAAATCCCGATCAATTTCCATTTTCCCCTCTTTTAATTCCTCTGGGCAGATGGTGAAAAAGTGGGGAGGCATTTTCCAATTGATCGCATTTTCCCCTCCCAACTCCAACCTGAAAAAGCAGTCAATGGGTTGAGGGGAGAAGGTGGCTTTACCCTCTTTGACTTCCCTTTCTTCAATCAGCCTCAAATCCTTCATGGTTTTTGGGTCAACCTCAAATAACCTCAATTTCAAACCGTTTACGGGCACAGTTGGTGTAGGGTCTAAAAGGACTTGCAGCGCCCTAACAGATCTTCTCAGCCTCACTTTCACGGGTTGGTCCTCCCCCAATAATTCGTAAGGGGGCAATTGATGGGTTCCTTCAACCACCTCCCACCTTGGGTCAAGGCTTCTGATTTGAAGGATCAAATTTGTGGGTGCCTTTTCAAAAAGGGCAAAACCCCTCCCATCCGTTATCCTCTCGCCTAAATCCCCAACGCAGACAATTTGACCTTCCCGTTTTTGGAAGCCAACAAGGGTGATTGGCAAGTTTTTGACGGGCTCCCCTCGCTCATCTAAACACTGGACAGATAAGTCAATTTGAGTTGGACGAACGACGAGGGTGAAAGGATTGTCTTTCTTCCCCACCACATCCCAGATTTCACTTTCAACGAAACAGGTCAATTCCGCCCTCACAGGAATTTTAGGGAAAATAGCCTTCCCCTCTTCGTCCGTTTCGGCTGTCAACTCCCCTCCCTTCCCCTCTTGCTTCCATTCCAAGCGAATATTCAAGTTTGGGATGGGTCTTTGTTTAGTTGAGACAACCTGAACTGCGATGTCCTTCTTTGTCTGGGCAACCACCAACCGAGCAGTTGCTGTCTTGCCGGGTTTTATCTCATCCCCTTCAACATCCACAATCTCCCAATCTTCGCTTTCCAAAAAATATTCAACCTCAGCCCCCAAGGGAACCTTTTGGAACAAGGCTAACCCTTTCTCGTTTGTCATAGCGATTTTCTTTTCCGGTTTCCCATCTCTTTTATCTTCGGAGAACCACAAAAGGATAACTTTGAGGTTTGGGACTGGGCATTTTTCTTCGTTCGTGACATAGAGGGCTATATCCGTTGTCGTCCTAAGTATCTCAACAACCATTTCCTGTCCCTTCCCAGCCTTAAGTGGCCCAAATGGCTCCGTTCTCTTCAACTGCCACATTGTCGGTGAAACCATTTTCCCTCTATCCCTTTCAAGGATGCTTATTTTGACCAAAGAGCCTACTGGTAAGTCCTTTAACGAGAAAATTCCGCTCCATTTAGGGTCTTCGGGGACGGGAAAATCCTTTTCCCCAAGAAGATTGCCCCTCTTGTCAGAAAGGGAAAAGCGAACCACGAGTCCTTTCGGGTAAAAGCCTTGTGTCCACCTAAGTTTAACGGAAACTTGTGTTGTCGGGAGTTTGGAAGGTTTTAAAGGTTTTTGCGGTGGAGCGGGATTTGTCTTGACTTTAATGACACAAGAAGTTGACTTTCGCGGCTGCAAAGAGGGTTCCTTCCCTTTCAATTGGACAGGGGAGCGAGTAGGCGGGATTAACTTGAAGTCTCCCCTAGCTTTGCTCTTATTGACAACAAAAATAAACGGAGTCTTTGTCTTTTCTTCGGCAATTGGTGGATTGAAGCCTCTGAGGGCTGTCTTTATCTTCTCAAAATCGATATCCGACCCTTTGAACCTCCTCGTGATCAGTTGGCTTTCTCCGCAATGGAAGAAATTCACGGTGAAAGCTACCAAGAAGAAGCGGGTGAGCCAAATTGTTCTTTTCCTAATGCAATTGATTCCCATCTTTTTCGCCTCCCCTTAACCTTTGTCTTCACCTTTCAATCGCCATATTGCTTGAGCGGCTGAAACGTAATCGTCTATGCGTTTGAGGTCTTCTGCGGAGAAGATGGGTTCACCAGTTTTAGACCTAAGGCTTTCCAACCTTTCCCTTTCCCTGAGTGCATCTTCAAACCTCCCCAAACCGCAGTAGGCTGTCAAAAGGGCACTGTAAAATTCAGATTTCATCTCGTCATCCCAATAGTTCACTTTCTCGGTTAATTTGAGTAAGGCGATCAAATGCTTTTTGAACTCTTTTTCGTTCCTCTCCCATTGCTTCAGCAAATTTTGCGCCCTTCGTTTTATTTTCTCAGGGTCATTTTCTCCCGCCAATTCCTTCAAAGGAGACCATACAAGGCTGTCAAGGTACTTTGAGATTTTGAGAAGTTCTTGGCTCTCTGGGGGTTTGGAGGGGGTTAAGATTTGATGGGCTCGGTAGTTTTTGATTGGTTTATCCCTCTCCGGCAACCCTTTAGGGTGTCCGGTCCCCAGCAGTTTGCAGTGGATGTATCCTACAGTTCCATCGGAAAGACGAACCTTTGCCCATTCCCCATCCGGCGAAATCCCTACCAACTCCACCACTTCTCCCTTATCAACCACAGTGATCTTGGGAAAATTTGTCCCCGCCCCTTCCCGAACATTTGCCGTCACTTGAACTATGCGAGTGGTTTTATTTGGTTTGTAAATTTGCGAAGGTAAAGCAGTAGGATGAAAAGGTGTTGTTTTTGAAATGGGGACTATGGCTAACAGCAGTGCCAGAGGGGTCGCCAACGCTGCTACGAGCCGTTGGGCTTGAGGAAATCCTGTTCTCTGAAAACCTTCACTCGCACCCAAGACAACTCCAAGTAATCCCCCATTTATTGCCCAGCCTGTTACTGGACTGAACCCCAATAACCGCCAAATTCCCGCCATGTGCTCCATTACCGTGATCGTCGCAAGACCAAGGAAGGAAAGAGAAGCGAGGACAAGGATGAAAGCCAAAAGGACCAACAACATCCCACCAATAGCGGGAATCGCTGTAGCGGGGTTAACAGCCAAAGCGATAAGGGAAACGATAATTTGGAGAAAAGCCCCAAAAGAGTAAAGGAACCACGAAAAGAGACCTTGGATCCCAAAAGCTACATTGGATGCTGCTTGTTTGATTTGTCGGCGCCTGTAACCGATATAGAGTGCGATGAGTGCACTGAACGAGAGGAAAAAGATGATCCCGATAGGAGGAGCATTGGGGTGATTTTGTAATTCGTTGAAAGTAAACCAACGGTCACTTAAAGTGGAAGCGATGATGAGCCGGACGAGGCCAAAAGTGGAACCAAAAAGGAAGGCGTTTAAAATTCCGTAGAGGAGCACAATGTTCCAATCAATATTCGCCCTTTTTGGAACTGCAAGAGAGGAAGGAGGCTGTTGAGAAAGTTGGGGTTGCGCGATCTGCCGAGGCTGCCCAAGTGAGGGTAATGGCTTTTGTGTTTGCGAGGTTACTGATTGTTGCCTAACTTTAACCTTGGGCGGAAACGGATCTATGCCCCCAAGAAATTTGGCAGCTCTTTCACACCAAGGACAAAAGGAAAGATGTCTGCCATAAAGGTGTTGGTCATTAACGGAGCAAGTTATCAATTCATTCTCCATCTCTTCTAGAGCCTTAACCCAAGCCCCGGCATCAGGTCGCGCTTTTGGGTTATGGTGTCCATCTTCAAAACAAAGAAGGAAAAGGTCTTGCACGGCGGGATGCAAGATGTTAAAGGGTGGAGCAAGAGGCTTTGGCACGCAAGGGACTTTACCCCTTCTCGCGTAAGGGAAATAACCTTTCCCAATGCGCTCTTCAAGGGACAAATCGCCCTTACCCGTATAGGTACCATCAAAGGGATGAGTCCCTTCCATTAGCAATTTGAAAATAATAACAGCCAACCCAAACAAGTCGTGTTCAACGGCTCTATCAACATCTCGGAAGTTTTTGCCTCGAAGCTCAGGTGGAGTATACTCACCCCTTCCAACAGGGCAACGGTAAACAAAACCCGTTTGTGGGTCCCGAACTTGAAAAGAATCGGTATCTACCAATGTCACCAAAGCGTTATCTTTGACTAAAATGTTAGATTCATTAATATCACCAACGACATATCCCTTCAAATGTAGGGCATGGATAGCAGAAGCCAAGTTGCGAGCTGTCCGCAAGAGGTAAAGGTAGTTAAAAAAGGGAAATTTCTGGATGCGAGATTTTGGGTGATAGAAATCAAGGATTTTGTTACCTGATACTCGGGGCATAATGAAACCAACAAAATCCCCTGTATCGGCCCTGAACAAGAGATCTAAAGGCCAGGCGATAGAGATGTGCCCTTTAGAAGCCATTGGGTCATCTGGTGGGTTATTTATCATTAAAGTGAGTTTCCTAAAATGCTCCCGTGTGGGTTTTTTATAAATCTTCACCACTACCGACGGGTTTCCCGGGATTTGATAAATTTCCCCCTCTCCCCCTCCGCCAATCTTCAATTTCGGATCTAAGTAAATTATTTGTCCGTTAGACTGTCTCTTGACCTTCATCTCCTTTCACCTCAACCCATTTCGCCAAAAAGAGCGTCAAATCGTCGTCGGTCCTTTCCCTAACCCGGCTGGAGGCGAGAAACTCAATTAATTGTTGTTGCATCTCTGACACATTTGTGAATTTATCCATGAATTGGAACAGGGGGACAAAGAAGGGTGCATAAGGCGACCCTTCGGGCATCTGAAGGGCGAGAAACTGAAGTCCGTCCGACAGCACAGCTATGTGGGCTACATCCTTTCTGTAAACAATCATTTGTGCCTCGTTTAAAGCGTTGGGGGAAGTGAGAAATATCGTTTCATTAATATATTCACCAATTTGCGGTCTTGTCACTCCAATGATGTTACCATCACAGTCACCAACTACTACTGCACCATCACCTATTTGAGCGGCAGCGATGAAATCTGGTGAAGCGATAACTAAAATCAAAGTCGTTGCCAGTTCCTTTAACCTAACCCCACGACTTGTCGCTTCAGTCTCCATTGCCTCCCTTGCCGCTTTCAGAGCGTCAGACAGGATAGTTTTTAAGCCCTCATCGTCTTTGGGCAAAGTTCCTTTTTGGCATACTGTTTCAACAGATGTCTGGGCAGCAACAATTGCGCCAATATCCCCAAGGGTTGCCGATCCAGCTCCATCCGAAACTGCCACCACCAAGATCCCCTCTGGTATAACCCTCCAGTAGTGGGCATCTTGACAAGGTTGTCCCTTCCTCTCGTGTTTCGTTCCGCAAACCGAAGCCGCCACTACCCTCCAGTATCTAAGAACACTTCCCCCAAACTTTTCTCTGCTCATTTCCCTTTCACTCATACTGCCTCCCATTCTCGCGAGGGTAATGGAACCTGTTCCCCCGGCTTTGATGCAGAAACTCGTCCCAAACTGTCGGAGAGCCAAAGGAACAGTTCGCGGAAATTTAACCCCTTTAACTTTTTGGGTTCACGAACGACAATACTTTTAAGGCGCTCCATGTTAGCCCCTTCAACCCCTACAGCGAAGAAAACAATATGGTTGCCCTCCTCCCCCTCAGCAATTCGCCTTGCCGCCAATTTCACTATCTCTTCGGGTTCACCTTGCGGTTCCCCGTCTGTGATCATGAAAACCCAAGGACGGTAGTAAGAGATGCCGTATTGCTTATACTCGGATTTTCTGGCTTCTATCATATCTAACGCCTTTAAAATTGCTGTTCCCATGTAGGTCAAGCCTTGAGCGGTTAAGGTTGGAGGCTCAAATTTGTCAACGGTCACAAAATCTTGAACGACACGCACATCGCTGTCGAAAGTGACAATAGCGATTTCAACTCTTTTGCTTGCCAACTCATCTTTCATGAGTTCTTCCTTGAGGATCCTCAAACCCTCATTGAGGGCGGATATCGGTTCCCCTTGCATGGAACCTGAGGTGTCTAAGAGGAGGACGCAAGCACATCGGGGCTCAGGGTTCATCGCAAACTCAACCTTTTCCAACTCCGTCGTCCCTGCCATCTTTCATCCCTCCCAACCTAAAAATATTGCGCTTACATTCTGTCACATTGTGAACGAAATGTAAAGGCATCCCTTGCCGTGATCTAACTCTTCTCCCTTCTTTCTCTCATCTTTTGGTAGTACTTTAAAGCCCAGGTGAAGAGGCGAAAAGTTCCCGAAAGGAACTTTTGGACGGAAGTGGGCAATAGAAGGTAGAAAAACCAAAGCCCCATTAAGAACCCAAAAACCATGATCCCTATCGCCAAAATTAAAGGTCCAAAGAAAAATAAAAAGGAAACCCAAACTGTCAAGGGTAAAAGCCAAGGTAGGAGAACAGCCCAAAGTGGAGTGGGTGGAACCACATCGCTGAGTGTGTCCTTGCCGCACTTGCCGCAAAACTGGGCATCCACTGCGTTCATCTCTTTGCAACTCAAGCAAATTCTACCTCCCCAACTCCTCCCACAATATTGGCAAAATTTCGGATAGCCTAAGTTGAACCTTTTGCAGGCGCTGCAATACCTCATTCCTTCAACCCCCTCAGGACAACAACGCCCTTTTGTTCCCGTCAAGGGTTTTCCAAACAGGTTCAATCAAGACATTCCTCCCTGCCTTTTCAACTTCTTCCCTGACCGCTAACCAAAAGGGTGGTGCACCATGAATTGGAGATAGTGCTTCAGATATCTTCCTAAGTCTTTCTTCCCCTGGCACTACCCAGATAACTCTGAACCTCTTCAATCCGTATCGTTCCCAATACAAACCGCTTTCCCAATACTCCTTGTAACGCTCCCCCTTCTCCCTAATGCGCCTCAATTCTTCCGTCCCTCTATCCCATTCCAAAAAGTAAGCCCAAATCACCCCTTCTTTCAGAAGTCGGAAATAAGCGTCGGGGGAAAAGGTGATCACTTTCCTTTTCCCTTCTAACCGGTATTGGTCAATACATTTCCTTTCGTCTAACCAAATTTCTATGTCTACCCCTTGTTCCCGGCAACTCAATTCCACTTGAACCCTGAAAGCGTTTATTTCCAAAAAGTGTTCCGTCAATTGTTTTTGTGAGAACCAGAAACGGCGAACCTCCTTCACTTCTTTACCCAACACCTCTGAGACTATTTCCATGACTTCCAAACGGCGCTCTAAAAAGTGGATGGCTTCCGGAGCTCCCCTCCCTTTAATTCGGAAGGCTCTTTGCAAAAATCGAGCGTCGTAAAGTTGTCTCAACCTTTTCGTCGCCCTGCTTATAGAACCGTTGAAGAAGAGGTGACTTATCTGCTCCGTTGTCAGTGCACCGTACTCGTGAAGGGATGCTAAAATCCTCTTGTCCCTTTCTTGAAGCCAGAGGGAGACATACTCCCTCCGCTCCCAAGGGTTTTTCCTAATCCGCCTCTTTAGCGGGAGTGGATGGGTGGTATTTCTTGCCCCCAAATTTAGTTCGCTTTCCCTTTCTCTTCCCATCCCTTTCATCTCCCCTCTCCCCATGAATTCCCTGCTCTTGGGAAAGTAGGGATCGGTGGCGATGGGAGATAACCTGCTCCACTTCTTTTACGCTTCTACCGTGCCTGCTCAAGGCAAATTTCCTTATCTCGTCAGCCAAGCTTATAGATACCTTTGGGCAATCTGCTGTCCTCATGACCGTTGCTTCCCCTTCACCCCTCATCAAAACCAATGCGTGTCTTGGTGGAAGGGAGACCAACCGTTTCACCCACATCTTCCTATCACCTGTTCCTGCCTCTGAGCCTAACAATCCTGCATCTTGAGGGTTAACCCTGAAGGCTATTTGCAGACTAGCGTTCGCCAAGACAGACGCTCTAAGTTCCCGTCCCAAGAAAGCTAAGCATTGAGTCGCCATAACCAAACTCACTTTGAACTTACGGCACTCCGCCAGCATATCGGAGACATGGCTCTCCTCAGTTATGAATGTCTGGAACTCGTCCAAGTAAACGGTGAAAAGTTTTCGGCGGCTTTCAGGGATTTTCGCTCTAGAAAGGGCAGCCCAGTAGATTTGGTTTAAGAGCAAAGAACCCAAAAGTTGGACGTCTTTCAGCAAACCTTTGGGCAAATTGACTAACAAAATTGCCCCCTCGTCCATCAACTTTGCGAAATCCAACCCCTTTTCACTCCCCCCTAACATCGCTTTTAAAAACGGGTCGCTTAGGAAGCGATGGACTCGGTTGAGGATTGGCTCGGAGTAAAGGGCTTGCATCGTAGGGGAGAGCTCTTCAAATTTTTGCCAGAAGCGGCGTGTCTCTTCATGCCTAACAGAGGTTACCAACTTTTGTCTAACCTTCGGCTCCGTTAGCAACAAAGGCAATTCAGCCAAAGTCAAGCGATGCTCTATCAAGGTGACCAAGCAAGCTCTAAATACCTCTTCCATTCTTGGACCCCAATATTCCGACCAAGCCCTTCGGAACAAGTCCAGTAAACTCAAAACTTGAGGGTAGAAGGGCATACCTTCAGGGACTTGGAGAGGGTTAAAGGTTAAGACAAAAGGGGCATGGGGTTCCAACAAATAGACCCGATCTCGCAACTCCTCCTGCCCTATTTGAACTTGGGAACCGATAAGGGCAAGGGTGTTTGTGAGCAAGTCTCCGTGGGGATCAAAAAGGGCAAATCCGTTGCCTAAGGCAATGTCTTGAGCGATCATGTGCTCAAGGAGTTTGCTTTTGCCCATCCCTGCCCCTCCCACCAAAAAAGCGTGGCGGGGTCGCTGTTTAGGAAGCCAAAAGATTGGTCGATTAAAGCAAGTGGGGTTTGCAGCGTCCTGGGCATACCCTAAAAGGACACTGCCTGAAGGGGCGGGAGGGGTAAAGGTAAAAAGTCCTTTTACACAGTGGAGTAACTTCCAAAAAATTTTTTCCATCAAACCTGCACCGTGAGCCACTTTCCCTCTACCCCCTTAAGCCTTTATAAGGGGAAACGAAGGGAAAAATAAAAAGTTGTTGATCGGGCTTTTGAAAAAAGTAAGGAAATTGCCCAAATCACCTCAAATTTTCCCCCTTACCTGTCTTTTTGTCTGTCCTTTATTTTCCAATAAACAAAAGACCTGTTGTGAAAACAGGTATCTCAAGTATAGAACGCAGATAATGGGAAGTCAATAGTAAGAGCGTTTTCCGTAACCTTATCCACAACCCACCCAATCTTGACAAATTTTTCTGTTAAAATTTGAACAGACCCCTTCAACCAGCCCAAGCCAAACTTTTTAGAAGTTCCCAAAGTTTGGCTGAAAGAAGGAAGTTGTTGGTTTCAAACCCTCCTTAACTTCCTTTCTCACTGAAAAAGTGACGAAAGGAGGTTTTTCCACCATGCCTAAAGGAAAAGCTTCCCCTTATCAAAAGGGACGATCTTTGGAATGGAAAGCGAAGAGGGAACTCCAATCGGAAGGATATCTCGTCATCAGAAGTGCTGGTTCAAAAGGACCTATTGACTTGGTTGCCGTCAACCGTTCATGTGTCCGCTTGATTCAGGTCGTCAAGGGGAGCATCCCTACCCGCAAACTCCAAGCCCTAAAAAATTTGCCTATCCCAAGGGGTTGCACTTTGGAGGTATGGGTAGCGAGGAGAAAGAGGGCAAAGGGATTTGTTTGGGATAAAAGGGTTGTTCGTGCGAGATAGCTACAATCTGCCCCCGAAGTGAACCTTCACCTCCCCTGTATTTGCTTTAAGAGCATCTTGCCCATCGGCTCAGTTTGCTTGGAAACAAAAGCGAGGTGAAAAACCTCGCTTTGAAATTCTAAAAGGAGGGATGAGTGATGAGACTTGACTTTGCAACTTTGGATTTTGTCTGCCAAAAAGTGGCAGCCGATGATGAAGGCAAAAGGGATTACATTTGTCCCATTGAGCATCTCACCTACGAGGTTGAAGAAGGGAGTGGACAAAGCCTTATCATCTGCCCTTTCGGTCAATTCACTTTGACCCCTTTCGCCGAAATTCAAATTTGCCAGAAGTTGGGTATACCCGTCAGTTACCTTAGAAGGTGCCCTCCTTGGCTTAAAAGGGAGAACATTGACTATTGGTTGGAGCAAAGGAAACGGGAGGGTGGCGAGGTGTTGCTCAGGACAAAAGGTGATTGGCTTAGAGCCTTCCTGAGCAAGTCCTACTCCATCTTTGACAATAAGGATCTGCTGGACGTGCTCTCATCTGTCCCTTCCATCGGCAATGAAATTTTGCCCCACGCTTCAGGTCTTTCCCTGACCGATAAGTCCTTCCACCTCCCGCTCATTAAGCCTGAACCTGTAGAAGTTCAAAATGGTAGGCGGAAGGAGAGGTTGTATCTTGGTGTTTATTTGAGAAACAGCGAGGTCGGGTTTTTGAGGGTTTCCTTGTCCGCTTGTTTGCACAGGGAAGGGTGCGGTAACATATTTGTCAGTTCCTGCCTGCTCTCAAAAGTCCACATCGGCATAGAAAAGGATATCCTATCCCAAAAGATAGGTGAATTCATTGGGAAGGCACTTTCCTTGACCGCCCCTAAAATTGCTTCCGCATTGATCAAAGCCTTAAGCGTTGAAATTTCCGAAAACCAAAGGGGGAGGGTCTTTCTAAGGGCAGCGAAACTGGCGGGTAAAAAGGCTCTGTTGGAACTGTTCGAGCAAGAGTACCTACAAGAGAAAATTGAGAGCGGTGTGGGCGATACCCTCTTCACAGCAACTCAAGCCTTAACAAGGGTCGCCCAGCACCTCCCTGATGCCGATGACCGCTACATTTTGTCTCGCTTTGCCACCGAATTGTTGCTAACCAATGGTCACCGAGAAACCGTTGATTCCCCCGAAAATATTGCTGACCCCTGTCTCCTTCTAACCTAAGTTGTTTTTTCGCTCCAGACAGGCAGCCCAAAGGTGGCTGAAAGGTTGTGAAGGTTCAATGAAGACCAAAGGGGGTGAAGGAGATGGAACTTTCAGCGAAACGGCTCAAAACTTACCTTGAGTGCCCTCGCAAATTTCAGTTCGCCTACATCGACCAAATCCCTTCCCCTCTACCCGCATCCCTCGCCTTCGGGAAAGCGATCCACGCTGTCATAGAGCAATTCCACATTGATGGCTTGGATGAAAACTCATCTATCAAGATGTTCCGACAAATTTGGAGGCGAGTGATTGAAGAGGAGAGACCCATCTTCTCAGACCGGCGTTGGACTCCTGAAAGGTATGAGAGGTTAGCGGAGAAAATCCTCCTTGGTTACATAAATCGCCATCGCTTCAAACCCTCCCCCTTGTTGGTTGAATTTGAGTTCGTTATCCCCTTCGGTGAACACTCCTTTCACGGCGTCATTGACCGAATTGATGAAGGTGAAGGTGGCTTGGTCGTCGTCGACCTGAAAAGCGAAAAGAGCAAACCCTCAAAGGCTGAACTTGACACAGACTTACAGTTTACGGTCTACACCTTTGCTGTCAACAAACTGTTCGGATTGCCAGTGGAAAAGTGCGTCTATTACCACCTCAGGACAAACGAGGAACTGGTGACCCATCGTGACCTGGATAGGTGCCAATTGGTGCTATCTGAAGTCACAAAATTTGTCGTCCAGAACCTCCAGTCCGGCTTTTTCCCACCAAACAGGGGGATACAATGTCGTTGGTGTCCCTTCTCCTTCCTCTGCGAGCAAGACCCTGAATGGGCAAACCAATCCCCTTTAGGGGGAAACTTGCTGGTGCCTGAAATCAAAAGGAGGTGATAAAGATGGCGTTCATAGCTAGGGTGACCTTGGGAAGTTCGGTCAAGGTCAGCAGAGACTTCCAAAGCGAGGAAGTGACTGTGATTGTCTCTTGGGAGATGGAGAGGGGGGACGACGACTTGCTTAGGTTCATCAGAATTAAGGCGGTTGAATTGGAGGAGGCGAGAAGCCTTCTGGCTCAAACTTTGCAGGAAGTGAGAGCCTACAAGGAAAAAGTCGCTTCATCGAAGGACTTTCAAACGACCCTTCCAGAAACCACCGCTTCCTCAAAGCCAACAAAGCGACAAAGGGGTGTCCGTATGAAGGAAGCAGCAGAGGACGAGAGCGACGATGCTGAAAAACTGGAGGAGGAGATGAGGGGGGTTCAATCGGTTGCCACACAGGGAACTGATGTCTCGTCAGAACTTCACTCCTCTACCCTTCCGGAGCAGAAATTAATTCCTCGTCCCCCTTCACCGGAACCCAACCAACCTTTAACCGACGCTCAGAAAAGGGCGGTTCTAGTTTTAGCGCAGAGGCTGATGGACTTACAGGAACTCCCCAATTTCCTTCAACAACATATGGGGAAGTCGAATTTGGACGACTTGACATGGAAGGAGGCGGCTGGGCTTATCGGCGAGTTCCAAAAGATGCTGAAAGCGAGAAGAGAGAAGGAAGCATCACAAGAAGTGCAAATTTGAAGGAGGTGAAATCTCATGGCAAAGCAAAAGCAAAGGGAAGAGCAAGGGTTTAATCCCTTGCCGAAAGAACTACCGCCGTTGTCGGATGAGGCGGAAGAAGGCATTGCTGAGAACATGGGAGGTGAGGAAGTCGCTATCGTTCCCGTCCCAACTCCAGCGGCTCTCCCTTCACCCATCTCCCTTAACGAATCCATCCTTCAGGATGGAAGGAAGGAGTTGAATGGATGGGAGGAATTCGCTTCTTCAAGTTTGTTCTGGGTATCCCTAAACCCACAAAAAGGGGTTATTGAATGCAGGAGGTTGGGACTGGAGTGGAGCGAAATTCTCTGCCAAATCGTCGACTGTCGTGTCATAAGGGTTGCAAAGGACAACGAAGGGGTTGTCTTCTGCTACTCCCTTGACAGGGAACAGGCTACGGAGAGGAACCCATACTACGAAGGAACAACAGTTTGCGCTGAGTGTCCATACAGAGATAGGGAATGCTCCCACCGTTGGTGGATAGCCTTCGTCGTTCCTGAATACCCAGACATCCTTCTCGCTCACACCCTCTCCCGCATGGGAAGCCTCAACTTCCACATCTACGCCCATAAATTGATTAGGGAGGGATTGAGCCCAAGTCAGGTCCTGACGAGAATCTTCGTTGAGGAGGCGAGAAGGAGGAAGCAAGGGACGCTCTACAGGCGCTTAGCCTTTGAGAAGGTTGGTGAGTTGTAGCCGCTGAACCTGTCTATCGCAACCCCCCAAAAATGCCCGCTGGGGTAACCCTATTCCCCACCCCAGCGGGCTCGTTTTTTCAGGGGAGGTGAGACTATGGCTGTAGGTGAGATCTGTATTTGCGGGTTTGTGACGGAGAAACCTAAAGTGATTTTCTCCTTGAGCGAATGGGTTGAGGAGATCAAGGGATGGGTGAGGGACTGTAAAGAGAAGGAACCGGAAGGGCAACTCCCTGCTGTAATGGTCTTGTTATGTGAAGATGGGGAGAAAATCCGATTGGTTCACCTTTTCCTCAACTGGGGTGATGAGGAAGAGAAGGAGAAGATGGCGGAAGTTGTGACATCTCTCGCTTCCAGCCTGTCAGGGTTGATGGCGGCAGTATTTTGCTCCGAGGTTTGGTATGTGGAGGAGAAAGAGGACAAAGCACTAAGGGTTCGCCCCTCCCTTCACCCAGAACGCAAAGAGGGTGTGTTAGTGGTAGTCTGGCAAAAGGGGAAAGTTCAAGTACACTTAGCTGAGATTCAGGAAAATGATGATGGGATGAAAGGGATAGGGGAATGGCAAGTCAGCGAACAGAACGAAGAAATCGGCTTGTGGAGACCGTTGTGGGTGTTGTTGAACAAATGACCCTCTCAACAGTCTAAGCAGAAACTTGAACAATACCTGCCCCGCCTCAGGCGGGGTTTATTTTTTGTTCCAACCTCAAAAGTAAAAAACCCGCCAGCATTTTTACTGGCAGGTTTTCAAGTGGATGGGGCGAGAGGTCATAAATTGTTGCTTCATGGACTTGACCAAAGCAATTGACCATAAGCATCTGTTGTGTAAACCCATCCTGAATTTTTATGATCTGTCCCTATCCCTACTGCTATTTCCCAACCTTCCCCCTTTTGCCTGCTAACCGTTATCCGACCGCTCGTCCCCCTTTCATCTGTCCCAAAGGAAACCATTGGCGTTTTCCATTTATTCCATATTTCAACCTCTCCGCCTACATTGTTCGCTCCTATCCAAACCCTCATTTTCCCTTCTCTATCAGTCAAGACGATCACACCCCCGTGTTCCAATGCCCCAATAATTGCTACGACTTTTCCGTTTCTGATAACTTGAAACTCGCTTGCCTTGACAATTTTTGTCCCCATCTTTTCCAATGCGATGTGAAAGATCGTTGTCACCGCTAATACACTCCCAATAAGCCCAACAATCATCGCCATCCTGCGAAGCCAAACCCAAAGTTCGTCTATCTCGACTATCAACTCGCTGACCGTGTTCTCAATCATCTCAATTCGTTTAACCATTTTCAATCACCCCTTTTGGAAAATGCAATTGAACGGCAATTTGAAAGGTGAGGACAAGATGAAATTTAGCGCACCGTTGAACAAGAGGTGAAGGCACTTGGGATGCCCACTGTCGCGTCCGGTGGCTTTTAAAGGAAGCACCAATGACTGTGAAAACCTCGTAGCCCTGAACTCCTTGCTGCCTGTGTTTAGTCCCATATAAGTGAAGGAATGATGGGTATGAAGGTGAAGGAGGGAGCCTTTTGTGGAGTAAAGGCATAAAAAGGACAGCAACTTCTTTGCCGTGTCATGCCCGTGCCTGACCGATGGAGTGGAGGTGAAATTGCAAGTCTCTTGTCCATCCAAGCAGCGACATGAAGGGTCCTTTTTCATAAGTCAATCTGGCAACGGCAATCATTTTTCAGAAAACTTCAGGAGCAACTCACTGACCTATAGAAAGTTAACCTTCACTACTTTTAGCAACGGCACAATTTCAAATAGTTGATCTTCTAACATTGACAACACTCCATGCATACCATAGTTTTTGTTGAATTGTGCGTCGTTCCTCAAAAGGGAGAGTGAGAAACTCTTGAAATTCCTTCCTTACCTCTTCAAGAACCTTCTTTGCTTCTTCTTGTTGTTCAAGCGGCAACTTGAATAAACCACACCAAGCAGGTCCCATGTGCCAGTGACAAACTGCATGACATAAGTCACAAAGGGTAACAAGATTGTCCAGTTCATCCGTTCCACCTTCAGCACGGGGGATGATATGGTGAACCTGTAACTTTGTGTGTGGTGATGTGAGGGTATCTCCACAAATTTGGCATTGAAAGTTATCACGTCTCAAAGTTTTCCTCCGTTGTGTTGTCCATGAAGGCATAGTTAATCACCCCATTGGTCTCTAACCAAGAAGGTCACGAAATTCAAGAAAGCCTTTCGCTAATAATTCGTTGATGAGTTCTTTTGCCCTTTTAATAGCTTCCTGATCGGGAGAGGCTAATATCGTTTTCAAAACCTTTCTTGCCTCTTCCTGCCAACCCAAAATCCTCCATCCCTCCTTATCTCCTCTTATCATAGCAGCAAGCACATTAATTGCATGCAAGGGTAGATGGGGAGCAATTTCTGCTAATCGTTGCATAACAAGATGATCTGCGACTACTTTGCCAGCTATTTTTAGCGCTTTAAGAATTTGTTCAATAGCCCATGAGTCATCAAACTTCCCTGAAGCGAACCACCAGCCAAAGGCAGCCATTTCATTCTCGCAGTTCTCGGGTAAAGAAGCAGCAGTATGAGCTCGTTTTTCCCACAGCACAATGAGCCGCTCCTGAATTTCCTTTGGTATCCCTCCCTTTGTATCATACAACATCCGTCCCACAAATTCCAAAGCATGACCCCTTAGGGCATCATAGGCTTTATTCCAAAACTGGGTGAGAAGCGAGTCTTCCAATTCAATCTTCCCCCGCAAGTAAAAAACCATCAAATGTTCGGCAAGACGCCTCTCAGAGGATAATCTCACATCTCTTGAAGTCATTTTAATGCGCTTAACTGCAGTTGCGTATTGGTCACGCAAAACCTCAAATACATCGTCACAAGGTTTGCAAAATGTAATATATGCACCCCATGCAGCATCCCGAAACGGTCGCTCAGATTCTCCTGTTGGGAAAATCTTGTTAACACGGTCTGCTGCCCAAGAGCGGTCAAGAAGGACCAACCAAGGGAACCATTGCCCATAAACCGCTCGTATCGCAAGCGATGGGTCTATTTTGGGATTCAAGTGCTTATCAAGAACTTCGCGCACCTCTGGCATCTCATCAAAACCATGAGCCAATCGTTCTGTGCCATTTGGCAGTTTCTCAAGGTGACGATGAACCCACAACGCATATTGGACGACAGCGTGCATGGCTTCGCCGCGCGTAGTGTTAATAGAAAGGGTCACGGGATCCATGTCAGAGCCACCATATTTGGCTTCGTCTTCGGGTGTTGGATTAGGGTCTTCTGTGAGTGCATAGAGGATCTCCCACACAACGGAGCGGAAGTTGAAAGGAATCATGCCCTCATCTTCCCGAAAACCTTCTGATAGCAGCCGAGCGATTGTTTTACGGGTCCAACCCCAATCTGGGTCAGCATTCCAGATTTCTACGACTCGCCCAGGGATTTCGCGAGGTTGGCTCACAACCCATTGGCATAGACGGAGCACGGGAGCCCAATCAAACCCTCGTTTATTCTCAATAGCCCCGCAAAGTCCCCGAAGCAAGGCTCGGACATAGGTAGGATCAAGCCCTTCAAATTTAGTTGCTCCCGAGGCAAACCTTTTGGGGTCTTTAGCAACCACCTCAGAAAGTATGCGACCTAAGCCTTCCCGGGATGGAGCAAACATCTCTCCAGAAGGTTGCCATGACTTCAAGAACTGGACAATATCGTCAATGGACATAGCGCTAAGTTCTTGGACACTTTTCGGGCTTGTCGGTCCAACCAGAGTTGTGATGTAGCTAACAAATTCAGGGTGCTCTGGCTCCCCAATTTCCGCTACAAGCTCATCGTAGAATTCTTTCCAATTTGGAGGTAGGTGAGTTTGAATTAGAGCCAGACGGTCACGCTGCCAAACCTTGAGATGGCGTTCTACTTCCTCTGGACCAGCCTCAATCCAGCCCAAGATGATATTTTGTTGATCAGGCGATAACATCCCAAAATGTTCCTTTAATAGCAACCTATACTCATGTTGAAAATCGTCAAATAACGACCTGTCAGTTAATCGCTTAACCAGAAGATCGGTATCTACTGAGGGAAATCGCCTCAAAAGGTGAAGGGCAATTCGGTGAAATACCTTCCAAGGTCGAGCCTCAAGGGCTTGAACCAAAACAGGAACTTCACTTGTGTCCGCTTGCGCCAGTTGTTCGGCAGTGTCCCGGACAGCGGATACTAATACATCTTTCAAAGTGTGAAGGTTTTGCTCATGGCCTTCAATGGCTGGACGCCAGATACTAGAATAATCTTCGGGTGGCTTTCCACCACTGAGACGAACGGCTTCCTCCAAAAGGTCACAAAGCATGTCAAATGCCTTCATCCCTGCCTCTTGGACAAGCACAGGAAAATCCTTCTTGAGGATCTGTTCGTATTGCCATGTGTCAAATCGTGCTTGAAGTTCTGGTGGAAAGCGATACTTTTGTCCCCCAATTTCAAATTCAACCTCGGGCTGGGTTGAAGGTATTGGTTCCAACAAAACCTGTGCTAACTCTAATGCCTTATCAACCTCACCGCCTTTTGCAAGGTGTGCGACAAGTGAACCAAGCTTTTCGGGAAGAAGAAACTGATATGGTGAGCGTGCCCATACCTTTGCTTTTTCAACCAATTGAGCAGCTAATTCAGGAGGCATCGCCAGTGCAGCATCAACGAGGTCTTCATGAACTCGGACATTCTCTGTTTCAGGAATTTTTAGGATGACTTCTAACACTTCTTGCGGTGCAAGAGAAGCCATTCGAGCAAGGTAACGGGATTCGGGCCATGGAGGAAAACCAATCGTTTTCTTCTCATCGTCAAAATCAGGTTCAGGAGGGTGCATAAAATAGCCTGCCTCCCTTAGCGGTTTCAACCAAGCAGGATTAGTGAGCTTATCAAAGAAGTATCCAAGGGTGACAAAGTTTTGTGGCACATGGTTGCGGAGCAGCTTCACATCCTTCTCGCTTGGGAAAGGCTTACGAAGAAGTTCATCTAAAAGTTGAAAATATGCCAAATATCGGGTTTTGAACCTCTGAAGCACAAAGTCGAGGATCGCCTCCATAGTGTCAAAGAACCTGCGAAACTCTTCGTCTACTGGACGCGGGGCAGCGAGCGCACGGCGATGGGCGCGCCCATGGAGACTCTGGTCACTTTTGCCCGCCAAATTCAACCATGCCCGTGCCACTGGATCTGTCTCAGCTATCTCTAAAGCTTTGATGATGGCGAGGATTTCGGCTTTATGCTCTTCACGGCTTGTTCCCCGTTTCTTAGCAAGACGTTCCATGCGCTCCGCAATTGGCTCTAATACATCACGGAGGGCGCTTTCAATCTCACGGAACAAGTGAGCGACAAGGTGGGCAGTCGTCTCAAACAGTGGATCCATAGCCATTAGCCGGCAAGCATCTCGGTAGAAAGCGGCTGGACCTGGCCCGATCAGCAGCAGATTTTGATAAATTCGCTCCTGTCTGGGATTCGCAAAACTAAAGGGTTTAACAGTTGGTTCGCTCAGTTGCATCACAACTCACCTCGAAATGCTTTATGCAAAGTAGATTGCATAAGGGCGTCTATCTTAAACTTATTGCATCATTGCCTTTTGACTTTAATATTGTTATCATTATAATTTAACTCTAAGTCCATGTAAAGAGGCGAAAGTTATCATGCTCAACTTGGAAAGAGCCAAAAATTGCCCTGCCATCTTCCGTCGCCTTATCGGGATTTCCCCTCAAACCTTTGATGAACTTATGAGCCTTCTCAAAGAAGTCTATCCTGATTTTGAAAGGAGAAGGTTGTCAAGGAGGAAAAAGGGAAAGGGGATAGGAGCAGGTGGAAAGTTCAAGTTGTCTTTGGAAGAAAGGGTCTTTATGACCCTTTTCTTCTTCGCCACTATCCTACTTTCGCCCTTTTGGGTTTTTCTCTTTGAACTTCATGAGAGCAACCCTTAAAGAATGTGGAGTGATGAAGGAATTTTTAAACGAACACCTTCCTTTGCCAGAGAGGAGGAGGGAAAAAGGATAGGTTCCTTTGGTGAGTTATTAAAGACGCCAGAGATAGACAAGATATTGACGATGAAGAGGTATCAGGTTTTTGGTGGGGAAATATTGTGGGAGAGGGAAGGAGTAGAAGAGGATGGTAGAGTTGTTGGCTGAGTTGGTGAATATGGAGCAAATGGTAAGGATAGGGATGGCGTGGGTGGTGTGAAAGGAGAGAAGAGTGTTGACAGAAAAAGGGATAAGGATGACTTCTCTACTCCTTCAATTTAGCGACTTTTAAACCGGCGCTGTGAGACCACCACTTCAAAAACGCCTCTAAAAACATCCCTCTGTGCCTCAAACTAACACCACTGGTTAATCCTGATTTGGGTGGCGAATAAGTTCACATATGTGAATTGAATTTCATCATGTGTTTACAAATATGCTACACTATGGCATAATTTTGTCTGCCGGCAGCCTTCTACCGAGCCTCAAGAGAAAGAGGCGAAGCATGATGCCACAAATTACTGATGAGTTGCGAGAAGAAGTGTTTCGGCGTAAAGGGCGGGCATGTAGTTATTGGAATAAGAACGCCAAAACTTGCGAGCGTTTGGCAACCGAGATTGACCACTATTTTCCCCAAAAGTATGGCGGTCCCACAAGGCTAGACAACTTAGAACCAGTTTGTAGTCGCTGCAATACCCAAAAAGGTGATACGGTTCCGCATCCTGATCCAAGACACCATGCTCATCGGTGGTGGATTGAGGGTCATCCAATGAACGACCGATGCCGCCGATACTACAAACTGCAATAAGCAAGGGGTGAGCACCATGTGGTTTCAAGACGATGGGCATTCAGCAGTTCAGCACAAGGTCATTGACCGATATAGCGATGGAGATTTAGAGGTTGCCCTTGTAGAGCGCCAAATAGTAGATGGGGCAGTTGACTACATCCTTCATGTAAAGCCAAAGACCTTCACGACTTCAGGCATTCAATGGACGCACTTCCTTGAGTGGTTGGGATTTCGTTACTTCAATAATTGCTCCCATGTTTTAAGTCATTGCTGCCTTTGGAGGAAATGGGACAGCAATACAACCGATGCAGAGAAAATCGCCCGAACTTTGAAGGAAGCATACCAGCGAGTGAAAGAAGGGGATGAATTGCTTTCGGAAACGCCCTTGAAACTTCCAGAAAGCAATTTGGGGTGGCTTTACTTTCTCGCCCCTGAGGACATGAAACGGCACGGACTTTTGATGCGATGGTTGGCGGAGTTGTGAGGGAGTGTCCATCAAATACCTTACGGCTGAGGAGATAGAGAGCCTTCACGAGCAAATCATACTTCGTTTTGGAGGCGTTATAGGCGTGCTCAACCGAAGCCTGTTGGAATCTGCAGCGGGAGACCAAAAATGGCTATTGGAGGGCAGGAACTTTATCCGACACTCGAAGAAAAAGCGGCGGCTTTAATGCACTCGCTCATTGCAAACCATCCTTTTGTAGATGGCAACAAACGGACAGCGTTTCTCGCCACTCAGGAATTCTTGCGGCTAAATAACCATCAAATTGTTGCAACAAACGAAGAATTGTTGGAGTTTACCTTAGCCATTGCTGAGGGGTGGCTTGAGTTTCACGAAATCGTTGATTGGCTGTGCTCTCATATTCAACCGACAAGGAGGAGATGAGAATGTGGGATGGTCACACGGCAATAAAGCACAAAATAGCAAAAGGCCCTATAAGCCGTGAAGGTTTCACTTTCTGCCTCACCTTCGCAACACTGGCAGATGGACGCAAGTCTTTCGTTATCCATATCGCTTCCAATGAATCGTTGTCACCCGATGCGAAAAGATGGATGGAAAAGATGGGAATGGTTGAATTCCCAAGTTGCCCTTATCTGGGACAGCGACCTTGCTTTTGGAAAGAGATAGAACTTTTGGGTCGGACAGATGACCCATTTGCCTATCTCCAACAAGTGCACGCTATCTATCACGCCTTTGATCAACTTTGCCAAAGGTTCCCTGAAGCGCTTGGGAAACTTCAAGAGGCTTCCCAGATTTTGGCTGAAATCGGTTTAGGGTTATGAGCGGAAAGGGGTGAGATACATGGACATCCTCAAATTCATCGGGCAACGATTGCGTGAGGCACGGGAGTTCTTGGGTTTGAAGCAGGAGGAAGCAGCAAGGCGATTGGGCATAACGAGGGAGTATCTTTCGCAACTTGAAACTGGCAAGCGTCACATCCCGATGCGTTTGCTCGCTAAAGCGGCAGAACTTTACGGTCGCCCAGAAAGTTGGTTTTACGGTATCGGTGACACTGTTGGCTCTTTGCAGATGCTTCTGAGACAAACCGAGGGAGCGCCACTTTCTGAAGAAACGAAGCGACAATTGGTTAGGTTCGTTCACTTTTGCGAGGAAATTGCCCATCTTCAGAAATTGCTCAACTACCCAAAGCCTGACTTTCCTACTTACCCCGTTACACGAGAGCGATTGGAAGAGCAAGCGCGCCAAGCAGCAAGGGCGGAAAGGGAAAGATTGGGGTTGGGCGATGACCCTGCGCCTAACCTTGCTGACATCCTTGAAATTCACGGCATTCCCGTTATTCGGCTTCCCATGACCGAAGAAGTTTCGGGTGCAATGGCATACGATGCGGGGATGGGAGGTTTTATCCTCGTCAACGCCCAAAAGTTACCAACCCATCAACTTTGGACTGTCGCACATGAGTATGGGCACTTGCTCAAAGACCGTGAGCAAGGTTTCGTTTTGCCTGAAGTGGTTAATGAAGTCAACGGTTCAAAAGAAGATGCTAAGCGAAAGTGGGCGGAAGTTTTTGCCAACCGATTTGCGACTCACTTGCTTTTGCCAGAAGAAACGGTTCGCCGCCTTGTGGAAAGCACTGGTGGTAAACCCATCACTACTTGGCGTTTGATAGAACTTCGCAGAACCTTTGGCGTCAGTTACGCTGCGCTCCTTTATCGGTTGAAGGAACTGGGTTACTTGACGGAGCGAGAGTTTGAAAGGTGGAGACAGGAGAAATTGATGGCTTTGGAACAACTTGTTTTCGGCTCGCCTGAAACTTCAATCCCCAAGAACTTTCGCATTTCCAAAGTCTTGTGGGAGTTGGCGCTGGAAGCGGCGATGAAGGGAGAAATCACGCTCAGTTACGCTGCCGAAGTGCTTGGCATCACACCAATGGAAGTTCAGGATATCCTTCACGAGTTGGAGGGAGCAACTGTTGTTGGAGGGGCATGAGGAAACCATTGCCGACACCTCGCTGCTTTCCAACTTTGCTCGGAGCGGGCACTTGGATTTGTTGAAACGGCTGTTTCCCAACGGCGTTTGGGTGACGGAAGGGGTGAGAAAAGAGATAGAGAAAGGAGTTGCAAAATATCCTGAATTGCAAGAGTTGCTGGAAACAGAAGACTTGTGGCTGAAGGTGGTAAAGGAACTTGAACCGAGCGAAGAGCGAGAGAGACAGCGATTGCAAAAACAATATGCTGGCATTCGCAAAGGCGCAGATGCTGCGGTTTTAGCGGTCGCGAAAGTTCGCAATTGGGTAGTGTTGACAGATGATGACCGAGAGGGCAAGGGGATGGTCAGCATAGCGAGGCAAGAAGGCATTAAGGTTCTTCGCAGCCAAGAATTGCCGGAATTAGCCGTTCGGAAAGGTTTAATTTCTCGCCAAAAGGCTCAGCAAATTAAACGGGATATAGCGAGTAAAGCACGCTATTCCCGCATTTTGCAAGAACCAGACCCATAATGGGGGTGCAAAAAGAATGCCCGCACCTTATTCGCCTTTT
>Ga0209394_1000531_pt1 | contig 29520 bp, 28 predicted proteins | sample JNZ201metaG_FD_184122 | JGI IMG/M metagenome (GOLD analysis project Ga0209394, IMG submission 184122) | Hot spring microbial communities from Jinze hot spring, China to study Microbial Dark Matter (Phase II) - JNZ 20120812A (SPAdes) (version 3) ... | reverse complement strand
AACGCTCCTACAGTATATTCCCGTTAGGGGAGACTTAAACTGCGCCACCCATCGTGAAGCAGATTGAACTTTAGTTCCAGTTAAAGGTCCTACAGATAATATCAATTTATTCTCTGGACCAAGTGGATCAGCACCGGCTGGAACCTCATCCCACAGTATTTTAACGCCAAAACCTCGCCCACCAATAAAATATTTTACAAGCCCCTCCTTCAGCGGTTCAACAACAAAGTTCTTTTTTGTCAAATTTATTCGAAGTATTCTACCAGCATATCCGTAAGGTTGCATATTCTGCTTCACCTTAAGAGAAATAAAAGAATTAACTACTAATTAGTTTTGCTATAAAGCGGCATTTAACGTTACAACTATAAAAGAAAAAGAGCTATATTAATAGAACCATCCGTTACTTAGAAAACATAATAAATGTAAATAATTTATACTCTATTGGTGGCCAGAATGAGTGAAGAGATCCTATCAAAAGTCCCGGTATTAAAATTAACAAGATCTTTCTTCCCAAAAAAGATACTTTTTGGAGTAGGGTGCTTTGATAGGGTTGGTGAGGAAGTAAAGAAACTAGGCGCAACTAAGGCTCTACTAGTAGTTGATCCTGTAGTTGCGAAATTAGGCGTTGCGGACCGTGCGAAGCGTTCTCTTGAGCAGCAAATGATAAGCGTAGATGTTTTTGATAAGGTTGAGCCTGAGCCTCATGTAGAGATAGTCCACGGGGCCGCTCATATTGTTAGAGAGGGAAAATACGATGTGATAATAGGGGTAGGCGGAGGAAGTACATTAGATATAGCCAAGGCTCTTTCAGTTATGGCTGCTAACCCTGGAAGCATAGAGGATTATATAGGTTTTGATAAAGTAAAGTATAGATCAAAATTAATCTTATCTCCAACGACGGCTGGAACTGGTAGCGAGGTCTCGGCTTTCATAGTTTTAACAGTTAAAGGTGTGGAAAAGGCTTTAATATTCAGCCAAGAAATACCCCCTGATATCGCTCTTATTGACCCGATGTTAACGGTGACAATGCCACCCAAAGTTACCGCAGCAACAGGATTTGATGCGCTAAGCCATGCTATTGAGTCAATTTTATCGGTAGACTCAAATGATTATACGGAGACCTTTTCCTTTAAGGCTGTAGAACTTATTGGAAAGTATTTTAGGAAGGCTTATTACCAAGGGTGGAACATAGAGGCGAGGCGTGGTATGTCCTTAGCAGCGCTTTTGGCAGGTTTTGCTTTCTCTGTTACGGGATTAGTTATAGGGCATGGTGCTGCGATGCGACTAGGCGAAAGGCTTCATATACCTCATGGGGAAGCTTGCGCCCTTTGTTTACCTTACGCCATAGAGTTTAATATTCCAGTGGCAGCGGAGAAATTATCTGAAGTTGCTCGAGCTTTAGGTGTAAATACGGTGGGTTTAAGCGACGAAGAGGCAGCCTTAAAAGTTGCCAGATTTGTTAAAGGTCTAGCTGAAGAATTTGGATTAAAAACTAGCTTAAAGGATTACGGTATAAGAAGGGAGGATCTAGAAATCCTCATAAACGACTTTCTTGAGAAAAGCGCCGCTGAAATTAGGTGGAACCCAAGGAAGATAACCAGAGAAAACTTAATAAAATTCTATGAAAAACTCTGGGAAGGAAACGTCTAGAATAGATGTTTAACGCTTTACTCCTCAAACTCTTTCATTTAAAAATCTTTAAAGCATCCTGATAAAAATTAGTTCGTAAAACGCGTGCCCCCTTCACTTTTGCGACCATTTTTTAGATTAAGAGTATAATTAACTATATAACTAAGCATTATTGTTCAGAGACAGTTTTTCTAGTTTACACTAGCATCCTTTCATAAAGCTTTATAACTAAAATCCAATTTTCATCGCTCCACTCGGTTTTCACCACCCTGCAAAAATTGATATATAAGTGAAACTGCAGACATAAGTAAACCCAGATTATGAGTCTCTCCCAGAAATGATGCGACATCCTTATGCATTAGTTTAAAATCTCGGCTTAAAGTCCATATTTAGTATTCTGGGCGCTAGGTTTCTGGGAACTCATGAATTTCTAGGCTCATGGAGGCTATCCTTAACAAAATGTTAGGGTCTAGACCATGTTTTTCATGTCCACGTAAAAGCTTCTATGATCCCCGAAGAGAGCTATCGTACACATATAATTATAATTGTTAGCAAGTTTTCACTACCTGAGATAATCCTATTAGCCCCATATAAATTATGTTTTCACCTATTTGTCCTCAACACATTATATACAGATTAGAAGCTCTCCTCTCTATTAGCGGAGACTATTACCAGGTGTATCTTCCAAGGCTCTTCCCAGGAACCCCTGCTTACTAGGCATCAACAAACTTTACTCCAAGTTTTCTGACGCTATTGCTGTTTTAATCGATGTTTTAGGTCCTATGGTGCTAAAATCTGCCATGAAACTTCTTTTTCTGACCTCTTTTGTAGCTTCATTATTTAAACAGCGCCTCTTCTATCTTCCGAGGTGAAGGAAGAGAAAGAAGGATGATATCAGACTTCCTTTAGAGAAGGAGCGAAGAGAGCTCCTATTCTAGCAATTTTTTCTTTAACCTCATTACTACATCATAAATTATGAGGTCATAACCTGTGTTAATTAAATTTTGGCAATACCTTCTCCCATTATCCCGAAACCTATTAAACCTAACACAGATGATTCTTCCATTAAATGGGGTACTTTATGAGGTTTAGTGTAAAATTAAATGTTGAGCTCAAAAATTTTTATATAGAACAAAATTGATCAAGTTGTAATATGAAGCCAATACTCAGAGCTATGAACTTAACTAAAAGATTCGGTGGAATATCAGCTGTGTCGAACTTCTCCTTCGAGCTTAGGGAAGGAGAGAAATTGGGATTAATTGGACCGAACGGCGCTGGAAAGACGACGCTCTTTAATCTCTTGACAGGTTTATATCGCCCCGACTCCGGAAGAGTTGAGTTTGGAGGAATTAATATAATTGGTTTACCACCCCATAAAATATGCCGCATGGGACTAGTAAAGACTCATCAGATTCCACAACCATTTTGGACTCTCACCTCACGCGAAAATTTGATGGTTGCTTTGCTTTCAAGCCAAAGAGTTAGATACAAGGATGCTGAAGAGGAGGTTTTAAAGATTTTAGATTTTGTAGGCTTAAGTCATCGTAAAGATGTGCCTGCAAGCTCCTTGTTACCCTTGGAACTTAGAAGGCTAGAAATGGCTAGAGCACTGGCCACTAAACCAAAGGTTCTATTACTAGATGAGCCATTTGCTGGAAGCAGAGAGAAGGAAGCTGAAGAGATGATGCAAATAATTAGCGAAATTAACAGGATGGGAATCACAATAATGTTGATTGAGCATAGGATTGGAGCGATAGTTAAAATTGCTGATAGATTAATGGTAATGCATAAAGGCGAAAAAATAGCTGAAGGTATTCCGGAAAAAGTTATTAACTCTAGTGCTGTGATAGAAGCATATTTAGGTGGTGAAGATGTATTATGAAGAGACTTTTAGAGGTTGATAATATAAGTGTTTCTTATCATAGAGGTTCACCAGTCTTACATGACGTGTCCTTAGAGATAAGTGAGGGCGAATGCGTGTCTCTTATAGGCGTTAACGGGGCTGGAAAAACAACCCTTCTCAGAACTATTTCAGGTGCCCTTCATCCAAGTAAGGGCAATATCATTTTTGAGGGGAAAAGAATAGACTTATTGGAACCGCATGATATAGCTGTTCTCGGCATAATTCATGTACCCGAGGGAGGAGGCATTTTTTCGAAGCTGACCGTTAAGGAAAACCTTTTAATGGGATGTTATTTAAAGGAGAGGAGAAAGCATGTATCGCAGAGACTCAGAGAGATTTACGAACTTTTCCCATGGCTTAAGGAAAGAGAGAATCAGATTGCTGGTTCTCTAAGCGGGGGAGAACGACGCATGCTCTCGATAGCCAGAGGTTTAATGGCTGGTCCAAAATTATTAATGATTGATGAGGTCTCTCTCGGGTTATCTCCAATCGCGATAAAAGAGGTCTATAGGAAAATTAGGGAAATCAGGAAACTTGGCATAACTATACTTTTAGTAGATGAAAATGCAAGGCGGGCGCTTTCAATATGTGATAGAGCATACGTTATTGAGTCAGGGCGCATTGTTTTACATGGAGAACCCTCCGAACTACTTAAAAACAAAGACTTTGAAAGAGTTTACTTTGGCATTGAAGTTTAGAATGGTGAAATATAATTTGACTAAGATAATTTGATTATAAACGTACGTTTTATTCTTGATATTAGACCCATTAGCCCCTGAGGGGCCAATAAGACTATAACTATAATTAATATTCCATAGATTAGTTGGCTTAATCCTGGGAAGCGCGCAAGTACATATTGATTTAATATCGCTATTAAAAAGCCGCCTGCTATTGGCCCCTCGATTGTTCCCATACCTCCGATAACAGTTGAAGCCACCGAGATTAAAACCCATGTGAAAGCAAAAGCTATTGTAGGTCTAAGATAGGAGCCAAATAAATAAAATATTCCTCCGATTATTGCCGTTATGAATGACGAGATAAGATAGCAGTAAAGTTTCACTCTAAAAATATCGACACCACAGTCTTCTGCAGCGCGCTCATTATCTCTAACAGCTATGAGCATTAGTCCAATCCTGCTTCTTCGGATAAACCATACAGTAGCTACCGAAACTATAAGGACTATTAGCGCCATATAATATAGGATATTAGGTGGCACAATAGCGGCTATGTACATTCCTTTCCCCGCGTAAGTGTACTCCCATTGAACAAACCATGAGTATACGGCCAACGCGAGTACGAGTGACCCCAATGCAAGATACAGACCCCTCATCTTAAAAATTAGCGGTGAGACCACTAAAGCCAACAACGTTGTTACCGCTCCAGCAAATAGTAGACTAACCCAAATTGGTAAGCCCCAATAAGTAATAGCTATGGCCATCATGTAAGCTGCAAAGCCAATAAAGCCATGCACGCCAAGATTAATGATTCCAGTAAAACCTGCTTGCAAGTTCCAAATTTCACCGAGAGCAGCATAGATAAAGCAGAAAAACAGGAGTGATGTCCAGACAGGTGGGAAAATATGTGGTATAGATGTCAATAGCGCCATAACTGCAATTATGCTGAATATTTGAATTTTATTAAACATAGTCTTACCCCTCACACTTTATATCCAAATATTCCTTCAGGTCTTAATGCTAGGACTGCTAAAATTACCATATAGCCTATAAAGAGCTGATATTGAACCCCAATATAATAAGCCGAAAGCACGTGAGATAAGCCCAAAATTAATCCTCCAGCTAATACACCTCTCATGCTGCCCAGCCCTCCAAGAACTACAACACCAAATGCTATGAGTAACCAGTCGAGACTTGACGCTGGAACAAAAGCAAATGTTAAGCCCATAAGGATACCTGCCATCCCAGCGGCCATCGCACCCAAACCGTAAGTGTATGCATAGCTCTTCTTAGGATTCACGCCTAAAAACTGAGCACACACATAGTCCTCGGAGGTAGCCCTAATGGATATCCCGGTATAAGTTTTTTTCAAAAATAGGTAGAAGACAATTATCGTAGCTATACTGATGCAGAAGTTTAATAGGTAATTTATTGGTATTCTAACGCCTAATATTCCTATACTCTGTATGGCGTAAGGAGCATATGCCGTTAAACTTTTTGGGTTTGCGGTCCATATTAGAAGTACGGTGTTCTCCACTATGACTGATAAACCTAGGAGTATTATCGTAACGATATTGGGGTTCCCATAAATCACTCTGTTTATTAACCCGTGTTGTATAGCGTATCCAAGAGCAAACATTATGGGAACAACAATCACTATACTAAGTAGCGGATCAACACCTCTTTCAGCAAAAAGGAGACAAAGATAGGATCCAAGTATAGCTAATGCTCCGTGCGTTACATTCATTGTTTCCCTTATACCAGCAAAAATTAGTGAAAAACCTAATCCCATAACTGCATAGACGCCGCCTAAAAATATCCCCATCAATACAAGCTCAATCATAACAGGCTTCCACCGAATTTGATAATTAAGGAAATTAATAAATTTTTGGTAAAAATAAAGCTTATGCTTTTTCAGCTTTGGCGTGATGCTGCTAGATAAAGGCTGCTAAGGTTAACATAATAATAGGGTTAGCGTCAACTCGCGGATCTTAAGGCGAAAGCTTTGTTCCTCGCACTCTCATAAATATTGCAAGTATCTATTATCTTCGTCATTCAACGGCTGTTACCTTTCCTTATTTACGCTAATACTGCATCATACATTTCCTATTGTCCTTAAAGAAAAAAGAATCAAAAAAGATGAAAATGGAATTTTCTCCCCTATATTTTTAGGTTTTCTAAGGTGGAGGAATCAATATAGGTTCTACTGTGGGTACTGCTGGGTCAGAAGACCATACTATTGCTATCGTAAGTTTTCCTTCAGGAGTCTTCTGAACCTGACCTATCAGTGCAGGGCCTGGCGAGGTGTGCGTCTTCGGGTCATAGTCCACTTTTCCAATACATGTCATGGCTGTAACTCTCGCAATCGATTCATTGATTTTCTCTGGGTCAACTGACCCTGCATCTTCAAGCACCTTTATAAGGAATTGCCACGTGGAAAATTGACACGCCACACCAAATCCCATGTTTAATGTAGTAACTTTAGGATAAGTTTCCCATATCCAATCGGTTCCTGGATAGCCTGGGATTGGCCAACTCCATAATTCTGTCATTATACCAAGGGGCGTGTCACCGGGGCCTATTGCGATCGCATCGTCTAAGCTTCCCATGAATCTTCCCCCAATAGCTACTTTAGGTTTATAGCCAATTGATATAGCCTGGCGCCAGAAAGTGGAGAAGTCTACATTGTAGGTATTTATGTGAAGTATCTCTACACCCTTTTCTTTAAGGACAGAGATGATGCCTGAGAAGTCTTTAGTTCCTGTGGGGAAGAACCCTGGAAAGATAACCTCATAACCTCTTTCTTTGTACACATCTTTAGTGTTCTCATACCACCAGTGTCCGTCAGGATTATCTTCAAGAAGATAGCCTACCTTCTTGCTAACTAAACCTTTTTTCACAAAGTAGTCGAAGACTTCAAAATATCCCTTCATCATGTCAGGTATTGAGAAGAAGGAGCCACACCAACTATATTTCCAGTATTCTGGTCTCTTGCTTCCCTCACCCGTGAATATCTCAATAGGATACTCAGATATGTTTGGAATTCCATACTTTTCGCAGACCGTGTGATGGGGTATATTCTGGTCTGGTGCGCCTCCAGAATGCACGAAGCAAACTTTATCTTCGGTTATGGCCTTCGTGACTAGCTCAATGTTTCTTGTTACATCGCTTTCGCCATCGTAAACAACTAATTGAATTGGTATCTTACGGCCGTACTCTTTTAAATATATTCCTCCACCTCTATTGATCTCGTCCACAAATGCCTTTATAATGGGATATTCATGTTGTCCCTCAGTGGCCTGTACCCCGACAAATTGATGTATATATCCAATTTTAATGGCTGTAGGAGCCGTAGGAGTCATAGGTGCCATCATAAATATAACGACTGCCGCGATGGCGGCAACGATCACTATAACGGCGATAATTATGGCCCAGATTTTTGCTATACCCATCTTATCCATGAAAATTTTTCCTCCTAAATTCTCTTTAGAGTTAGAGAAGAACCATTATTTAAGATTTTGGGAAATTTAACGTTATTAGCAGCCAAGTCAAATCTCTAAGATGAAACCTCTAAATCGAAGCATCCTATCAGCATCATGGTGTTAAGGGCCAAAGCTTAGTCTAAGCACATCATGTTTTAAGTCTTGTATATTTCTTTAATATTTCCTCAAAGATTTTTGAATTCTTTTCTTTTCCATCATATGATGGTGGATGCCACACCATCTCCTGTAGGTTCCTCAGTATAGTATGTATCCAGTCGTGAGGGATCGAAATGATAATGTAACCCTCAGGTGGCTCTTTTATGAATTTTGTTCCAAATGTCATTCCGCTTACTACGTAATTAACTTCACCAGTAATATATGGGTAGGCGAATAGCCAAGCGCATCCTAGAACAAAGGAGTGTTTTGAGATCCAGAGTTTTCCTGTTGAGTAACTCATGGCCCTTAATATTAGTTCTGCTTGGCTGACATTGGCCGTCACTATTAATAAATCCGGGTTAAATGTCATTTTATCAATTGGAGAAAATATCACGTAATTAACTGTGCCAGGTCTTAGTTGTGGGACTTGAAAGTAGAGTCTCGCATTTGCCCGCGGCTCCTGAAATATTTTTAGCTCAGGTCCTATCAGACCACTTTCAGCGAAGGCTGGGAAGCTCTCCATCCCAAGAACCTTTTTACCATAACAATTTTCATTTTCTTTTCCTATATAAAATGGCTCATCTACTCTTTGAGTCTCACCTACAAACTCGCAAAGACGCATTTCTTTATCTGATCTTTTAAAGTCTTTTGGTTCTAGATATGAAAATTTTACACCTATAGGTTTTCTCTCCAAGCCAAGTCTATTAAATATGTCTAGGTCAGACACTTTAAATATCTGCCTCCCTGTTTTATTCAATTAATGAAATTTAAAACTTATTTAAGGTTTTCCTGGACAAGAAGAAATATTCCCTCTTTTTAATAATCTTAGACTTATATTACCGGGGGCTTGTCTTAGGCAAATCGCTGAGTATCTATCTTGGTTTATGGAATATATTAGTCATGTAACGATTTATGGCTGGATAAAGTATTATGCCCGAATAATTGGTGAATGCTTAAAGGATGTTAAAGCTAGGACTGGTGAGAGGCGGTATGAGGATAATACAGTTTTAAGTGTTAATGTGAGGCACCTTAATGGGAGTTGATGGCGAAACGAGGCTGCGAAGCTGTTGATCGCAACTTATATAGGAGGAACTTTAAGCAATAATGAGATGGAAAGGATCCTTGGAACGTTAAAGCAAATAGGTAATCTTAATAGTCATGAAGGTGGTAAGTGGGGATAAATTGTTTTTGGCCGCGGGCTTGAGGCTGGTTTGATTATATATAAATGCTAGTTTGAAGATGATTCTAGCAAAAGGTTTTAGTGTAGCATTATGGCTTAAAGAGTTTGGGGCCCGTGGCCTAGGCTGGATAGGGCGCAGAAATAATCGCGTAAGCCTTCGGAAGTTCTAGGCTAGAGGGTTGGGGAGAGCCTGAGGTCGGGGGTTCGAATCCCCCCGGGCCCGCCAGGCATCAATGAGTTAAGCCTTCTCGTGATAAAATATTAGTAACGCTGATAACGCTGGGATGAGAGCACGTAATCAGTTTTTGTAGGAAAACCATCATTAATGTGGTTTTGCGGATCCCCCTCGGCAGCTACTAGTTGCGGGACCTCCAGCTGATGGTGCCTTCTAATAATTTATTTGTCGGTTTTATGGGTAAGCTGTTTTGTCTCAGTAACGCTGGGATATTTATGCAGTATGCCGTCTTTCAGCATGTAGTTTCGGTTTGCTGGTATGTTTTCAGTGAAGTCCGTTGTTGTTAGAACTATTGCTACCCCACTTTCTCTCTTAACTCTTTCAAGCATCTCTATCACCATCCTAGAGTTTTCCTCGTCTAGGCTTGATGTCGGCTCATCTGCGAGAATAATTTTTGGGTTATTTATGAGGGCTCGTGCTATGGCTACGCGTTGCCTCTCCCCACCGCTTAATGTTGATGGAAACCTATTAGCCATATCTTTTAGGCCGAAGTGCTCTAGGAGTGTGAGGGTTCTTCTCCTCCTCTCCTCTCTCTTTACGCCGGCTAGCGCTAGGGGCAGCTCAATGTTTTCTATGACTGTTAAGGATGGTATGAGGTTGAAGAATTGAAATATGAAGCCTATATCATGAAGCCTAATTTTAGACATTTCGTCATCGCTCAGCTTGTTTGCTTCTCTCCCTAATATCCAAACCTTCCCACAGTCGGGCCTCTCCATCAAGCCCATAATTTTAAGTAGGGTTGTCTTTCCCGCGCCTGATTTACCCCTTATGGAGATAAAGTCTCCTCTATAGACTTTGAGGCTTACGTCCCTTAACACCCTTACTGGGCCATAACTTTTACTGACATTAAGTAACTCTATTAATGGGTTGTCTTGCACGATTCTTTCACCTGATGATTTTTCAAATGCCCGCCGTAGTGATCATTAATATTGCAGTAATGATCAGAGCTATTGTATTCATTAAATACTCTTACCTAGGCTTATAGAGTTTTTCTCCGAGGATACTCTGCATTTTTTATGAGTAGTCATGCGTCTATTGGGGCGGGCTGTCCGCTTATTAATGTTGGGTAAAGCTGAGGGCTAAAGATGCTAAAGATTCCCTCTTAACCTTAATATTAGTTCACTTGCTTAAATCTAACTTTTGAGATTTTGAGGTGGGTTTTGGCTAAGGCTGGTATGATAGGCTTATATTAGGAATGGCATGACGCCCAGCAGCATAATGTTTCCTATGCCATGTGCGATTGCTGGTGGGATTAGGCTTCCGCTCTTCCTGAATAGGAGGCCGAATACTATTCCGGCTATGAAGACAAAAATCACCTCGATGATCACACGCCATGTTAAGTGTAGTATGGTGAATATTAGTGATTGTATTATTAACGCTGGTTTCTGGCCCATATTCTTCTCTAGACTTGTCATTAACATCCCTCTAAATAGGAGCTCTTCCACGAACCCTACGAAGATGAGCATGTATAGGGCTATTTGGAGGAAGTGTGTTATGGAGAATGTGGGTGCTGGAGGTGGTGGGCGCAGTATTTGGTGCTCGGCTATGCCTAGGGGTATGCCAGCTGCCGCCGCTATTAACACATATTTTCTTTGGGCTTTTCTGAAGCCCATCTCCTCAAGCGTCATGTTTGAGTCTTTTATGTGCCATACGCATAGGGCTAGAAGGATCGAATATGTTGCTGGGATTAGCAGATCTTGGCTCACGAAGAACCATGGTAGCGAGGATATTAATAGCGTGTATATTTGTATGAGGCATATTATCTCTATGCTCTCCCTTAGAGGCTGATTTATCCTTCCGCCGAGTAGTGATAGCGCTAAGTATAGTGCTGTAACAGATGTTAGGGCTGAGAATATTCCCAGGGCTGGGTTTATGAAGGCGAAGAAGTATTGTGTGAGAGTTGTGATGGCTATGGCTACGGATAGCATAATCGTTTCCATTTTACCCCTCATTTTTCCCTCCAAGTTTAAGCGTAGGCCCCCTATTCTAGAAGTGGCTTCATGAGGCGTTTCACATCTGGCCCTATATTATAGAGTTAGCTGTATTCACGTGCATTTAAATTCTTTCTTATTTGTTATTTGGCTGGTTTTGGTCTTCTGGGCGCTCCTCATGTAAATATATGTGAATGCTATAAAGTATATTGGGAAGAGTATGTAGCCTAGGTATTTGTGGGCTGTGAGGAAGGCTTCTAGGCCGTAGTTTGCGCCTACCACCCCCATTATGATCAGCCTTAATGTTGCTTGGGCGATTGTTCCCAGGCTTCCAGCCGCTAGGAAGGCTGCTATCTTCCATATTGGTTTGGGCTGTAGGTCTATTGTTATTAGTATGAATAGGCATATGAAGACTGATAGTGATGTGCTTCCAGCGCATACGTGGTCTATGTAAGCGTTTATTGTTCCGCCAGTGGCTGTTGGTATTTTTATGTGTGCTCCGTATGCTGAGGCTTGTATTCCTAGGGCTTTTAGGGTTAGGGTTGTTGCGCTTGCTGAGAACTCTGAGAGCGGTTTATCGGCGAATGCTCCTATAATTGTTGGGAGAGCTATTCCTACCATGTAGGCGCATGATATGGCTAGGGGTGTTAGGCTTCCAAGCGCTGCGAAGACCCCTGAGATGAATATGGATGCTGGTATGGCTGCTGTGAAGAAGTCTTGGGTTTTAAATGTTAGCTGCGCTGCAAGTGAGGTGGAGCATAATGCTAGGCCCAGCGCTATATATGCTGTTCCTGCTGTAATCCTTTTGTGGCTTGTTATATTTTGGGCTACGTCTATCCATTTGAGGATCATCCATAGTAGGCAGGCTGAGAGTGTAACCCAGCTGTATAGGAGTTCATCCTGTATGCGGGTTATTCTGGACGCTAGGTTGTCTATTGTTGGCAGCATATATGGGGTTTGGGCGAGTATGGCGGCTGCCAGAATTATGGCTCTTATCGCCTGCACTTTCCTCATGCTTTTTCCATGCTCACCTTTCTTCCCGCCTATAATATTCATATAGATGTTCAGCTCCCCCTCCGCTAGCCTCTTAATATCGTATTCCTCGGCTTTTTTAGCCGCCTTCTCTGATAGGCTTTTAGCAAGCCCTCTATCCCTTAAAACCTTTATTACCGCGTTGGCTATTTGGTCTGGGTTCTCTGGGTCAACTAGGATTCCTGTCTCCCCGTCCTTTATGACCTCTGTTATTCCGCCTACTTTCGTAGCTATGACTGGCTTTTCAGCGGCCATCGCCTCTATTATGCTTGCCGAGTGCCCCTCTATTAGACTTGGGACTACGACGACTGTTGAGGATTTAACTATGCTTGGCATCTGCTCGTAGGGCACCAGCCCAAGGAACTTTATGTGCCCCTCTACGCCAAGATCTTCGGCGAGTTTCTGTAGGCGCTGCTTTTCTGGGCCCTCTCCCGCTATTATGAGTTTTGCCTCTGGGATCTCCTTTATTATTTTTGGCATGGCTTCGATTAGGGTTTTTACGCCTCTCTTCTGGACTAGGCGCCCATGGTGTAGTATTATGGTTTCTCTGCTAAGCCAGCTTATCAGCTTTGCTTCCCTGAACCTTCTAGTCTCTATTCCCGGGTATGGTAGCGCCCGTATCTTCTCTTTTGGTATGCCTAGGTTCCTCAGAGTCCTGTATGTGTATCTGTCTTCTACGAGGATTTTATCGTATAGTTTTAGGTGTAGGTATGCCTTTTCGGCTGCTGGGATTATCCATGATAGTGGAGGCTTAGTGACCTTATTGTATCGTCCTAGGAATGTTCCATGCATTGTTATTATGAGTGGCTTCTTAGTTAGTAGCTTTATTATTGATGCTGGTAGGGCTGATAGGGCGCATAAGCAATGGACATGTATTATCTCCGCCTCAGTCTCTTTTACTGCTTTTATAAGGTGTATGGGTAGTGTGAGCAAGAATAGTGCTCTGGCAATTATGCCATATAATGTTCCACGGCTCTTAAGCCTAGATGTTAATGCCCCCATTAGGCCAAGGAATTCGATTCTCCTTACTTCAATGTTTCCTCTACGCTCATTTTTTGGGAGGCCTTTCTCTGCGCATGTTATTAGCGTTATTTTGGCGCCTAGCTCCGCTAGGGCTGGGAGGAGCTGGTGGAGACATGTCTCTATCCCGCCTACGTATGTTGGGTATGTGAACTCCCTCACCTTAATAATCCTCATGGGGGCTTTAGCCCTCCTTTGATGTTAGCCATCTGGCTATCTCGCTCATTGTGGCCGTCCATAAACTGTCCCTATTCTCGGAGACGTATCTTAATATTATTTCTAGTTGGCGTCTCTTCCATATCGCCTCATAGGATGGGTGTATCAGTAGGGTTGCCAGCCCACCCGAATTGATCTTAGCCTCAATCGACTTTATTATAGCCTTTACTGCTTTTTCGTCGCTTAGCCCAGCCCAGCTCAGCTCCTCCAGGTTTGGCAGCGTTACTGGTATCTGTATTGTCTTGTAGGCTCTTCCGCCCACCGCTGGCTTAAATGGGGCTTCAGTCCTAAAGTCGCTTCCATAGAGGAAGCCGAGCTCGTCCAGTAGGCTTAATGTTTCGGGTGTCCACTTGAATTCTGGTGAGGCGAATCCGAGTGGCTCTCTGCCGAACACACGCCTATACTCGCTGTATCCCCTCATGAAGAGTTCTCTGATCTCTATAGGCGTCATTCTATATATTGATTTAGCCCAGAATGCATGATCATATCCGTGTAGTGCGATCTCATGATGCCCATTTAGATTGTTTAAGCCCATTTTAGCGCATAGCTCACCCATATCTATTCTGGGATTAGCCAGCCACCTTAGGACTGTTTTTAGTCCGAATTTTTTGAGTGGACTTAGCCTAAGATAGCTCTTCATCCTAGACCTATCGAAGCCTATTAGCGTTCTGTCCGGGCCCATTGGTATAAAAAAGGTTGTTTTTAGATTATGTTCTTCTAGGATTTTTAATAGTGTTGGGATGCCTTTTATGAGGCAGTTCGATGTCTCGATATCAACTCTTAGGGCAAAGGTTGCTTTGAAGCCGTTTGGCCACCTCATCCATCATCGGCTCTAATGTAATGGTTTACCTCATCTATTAGCTGTTCGCCCCACCAAACCTTAATGTTTACGAGTATTGTTTCGTTAGGCTCGGGCTTTATGTTTAGGGCGTATGTGAAGCTGTTCGGCGGCTCAATATACCCCGTATCTGAGTAGCTGACTAAGCCTATTGAGGAGTTATGGGTCATGGAGTAGCGGTAGAATCCTCCAGTAGGGCTTTTTAGGGTGAAGCCCACAATCCAGAGATCCCCCGCCTTAATGCGGAAATGATTAACCTTCACATTTATTTCCTGATGCATGACCCTAATTAAGGATGAGACTGCCAGAAACAACGCAGCAGCTAAAACTATGATTGTAACTAGAAGGGGTATAAAGATTCTAGGCTTCAAAGGAGTCATATCTTAAGCTTTACAATACGCTTCTTTAAGATGAAGTAGGCTGAGAGCAGGGCAGGTGGTAGAAAGACAGCGCCAAATGGAAACTCGGGCACAACCGCACTTATCGACGGGGTTATAATCTGCGTCGGTTGGCTAATTCCATCATAGTAGAAAGTGGCACTTTGGCCACCGGGGCCGCTTACTGAAATAGTAACATTTATAAATAATTTTGAACCAGAACTAATACTTACGCTCTCTCCTTTGTATACTGTAATATTATACATGGTTATATTATTCACAGGGGGTTCTAGTCCCGTTCTTTGACCTGTTACGATAGTTGTACTCTGACCATCGGCATTTATATAACCAAACGTAAAATCAACATTAACAGTAATATTCTGGTGACTCCTGCTAATCCAGAACGTGAAATTATAAGTTCCTGGATTTATAGTCCAGTTATATCCATTTGGCACCGCTGTCTCATTAACCCATCTTTGAGTGACGGTATTCCTCCCCTTTATGGTTATGTTTGCTGCTGTAGTGGAGTCTGGCTCTGCTGTTGTGAGGTTGTTGTCTGTATATCTTCTGAGGTAGAGGGTGTCGTCTGCTTTGCTCTCGGGATTGTTGGGTAGGCTGCTTGCCGCTGTCTGCTTTACGGCTAATGTGGAAATGGCTATTAACGCTATGAGCACGGTTAGGGTTAATGCACTAAGGCTTTTCATGCTCCCTCTCACACTCCATAAATTATAAATGTTATTTTTGTGGCTACCATAGCCAAGAATACTATCAGCAGTATTATTGCTTCTCTTGTGAAGTTTCTTCTTAGGTGCGTTATTCTTTCGCCCATCTTACCATATGCTGGGTCTGTCAGCTCCATGAATACTAATAGGCCTATAAGAGTCAATGATAATATTAGCCCAGCGTTCACGCCCTCAGCAGGCGTAACAGCAGCCATAGTAGTCGTATAATATGATAGCGTAGTCATATAGCCCATAAGCGTAGATGAGAAGGAGGCGAAGGATATAAACGATGTGAACACCTCTGGTGGGAAGGGCGGAACCATAGCTGAACGCGAGTAAACAGCCCCGCTCTCAACATCAAGAGCCTCCGCATAAACCCTAATAGACCCACCAACATCAAATCTACTGGGCCCAACCACACGATACTCTTTAACAGAGCCACCATCAATATAAGCGAGCCAATCGGCAACAGCCAAACCATCAACATAAACCCTAACGCTCATAAGCCTAGGCCCAGGATCAGAATTAACAAGTCTAACAGTTATCTGGACGGGCTCACCAGGACGCGGAAAAGATGGAAAATAATCTATACCAATAACGTTTCCGCCAACACCCTGATAAAACAAGATCAAGGAGAGAACCAAAGCCCATAAAACAACAATCCTATAAACATAAGACCTCATCAACATTCGACATGAACTCCAACCACACCGCAATATACTTTAGCATGAACTCTAATACAGACCTGTAATAATGAAGTTTTATATAAATTTTTTGTTATCATAGGCCCAGCCACAAATATAACCAGCAACCTGAGCTGACATCATAATACTTATTTTCTGTCAGTATCCGCGGGTATAGAAGCATGATCCACAACCACAATATATCATCTCTCCAAAAGAAAAATTTGGGGGCCCAAAAGCCTCTGGGGAGGGGCGAATAGGGATAAAATTGATCAAGAGATCGAAAAAGCTTCTGGAGGACTGCCCAGGGCATGCCAGCCTCCAGCATAAATCCCACATGGCTTTTGCGGCCCCTCCAGCAAGTATAAGCCCACAGAAAAATGGGGCTAGGATTCCTCAGGGAAAGACCCCCAAAGAAATTAATCATAAGGCGAGGGTTCTCACGCCACTAATATTATACTCAATATTTTATGGAGCCTTCATAATCAATATAATAGATTTGGGACTCCCCATACAAGACTGGTTCCACATATTCCTGACAATAGCATACTTCTCCCCCTCAATAATTCTCCTAATAATCCTCGGATGGAGAAGCTGGGATCTAGCATTGGCCATAGGCCTACTCATAAGCCTAATGAACGACCTATTCTACGCGCCAGTAGGCAACCTATTAGCGGCCACAAACTACGACTTAGCAAGATGGTATGCAAGACAGCTCGGCCTCCTAGGCTCAGAGCCAGCATGGTTCTTCAGGGCTGGAATAATATTCTTCAGGACAACAAGCCTCATTATAGGCATAAGCATATATATCAGGTTCATCGCAGCATGCATCCTAATCCTAGAGTGGTGGAGAAAATAGCCTGAGGCACTTAAACCCTAAACCAGCCCAAAACCCTAAACTCATAATGCACAACCAATCTAGCAATCGGCCTCAGCAGCCTTACCCCGCTAAAAATCCTCTCAAGGTTAACTAAATCCTCCCTACCAACAGCTCCTAATAGCGGAGCCAACGTCAGATAGCTCACCGCATATACTGAGGAGCAAACTATTAGGCTTATTATGCTCGGCAGATTCATGTAGAGGGCGAGGAAAACCGCTGGAATAGCTGAGAGGGCGGAAGAGATATATATTCTAGCGCTGGCCGAGAGATCTAAATTTACATTCAGCCTCCTCTTAGCCATATCATATGCATATAAAGTCGAGATCAAGTTCGATGCTAAGAGGGAGCCAATGACCCCAAAAACCCCAAAAGAAAACGCTAGGAGGGGCGCAATCGACATGAACACCGCCAAGTTAATAATATTCAGCCTAAGAGTCAAACCAGTCTCGCCAATCCCATTAAAGAGGCTCCCAAATATTCCAGAGCCCAATCCAATAAGCATATGAACAGTAGAGTAGAGCGCCAGGTAACCCCCAGCCAGAGCAAAACCCGCACCATAGATAACATCCACAAATTGGCTCGATGTAGAAGCAATAAGCGTGGCAAGCGGAACCACGATAAGCGACGAATACTTCACTGATAAATTGAGGAATTCCTCAATCCTCCCCCTCAACCCATGGGAATCAAGCCTACTGAACGCTGGAAAGAGAGCGGTAAATATCGGCGACGTAACCACGGTAAGTATTGTCGAAATGTTTACGGCAGCCCTAAAACACCCAACCTCAACATCTGAAAAGAGCTTGGCGAGCAAAATAGCCTGATAATTGCCTAAAAGGAGAGCCAGCAGCGATGAGCCATATAATGGCATAGAGTATCTAACAATCTCCCAAAAACATCCTTGCTCTCCACCAGCCCCCTCCACCCCAAAAGAAGAACTCAAGCGCCTATAATGATAAGAATAGAGCAACAACAACCCTATAATCGAGGGAGCAATATAGCCAACCACATGCCCCATAAGCGCACCGTAAACCCCCAAACCTAAAAAGACTAGGAGCGGCGCCACCAGCCCCCTGAAAGCCGCCATCAAAACCTTAACCGCAGAAGCATCCCTGCTGGAGTTCAAGCCTACAAAAAGTCCATAAAGAAGCGAGAACAGGGTCTCAAAGAGAACAAGTATAGACAGCAGCCTAACGTAAGACGCTACACCCGGCCTATCAAGCAGGGCCCCAGCCATAATATCCGATAAAAGAAGGCAGATAAGGGATGCTGCCAGCCCAGTAATAAGCCTAAACGCCAAAATCATCCTCATGAACCTCAATGTAAGCCAACCCCTACCCTCAGCAATATATTTAGCTGGAAACCTTATCGCCGCCGAATCTAAACCCAAACCCACTAGCGAAACCATCAATGTAGGAACCACAAAGCTAATAGAATATATCCCGTAACCCTCAGGTCCAAGAAGCCTTGCAACCACGATGGAGGAGACTGCCAGCAGAGCGGCTGAGGAAAAGTCCCCGACAAAGAGCATAAAGCTATCTCTAGCCGAATGCTCCGCAAACTTAACTACATCGCCATGAGACCCCAAACCCACTTGCCCCACACCAAACACACAGCACTAATACATAAATGAATCTTCTTGCCCTCAAATAAGCGGCACCAACAAATAGAATTAATTAACTTAGTATAAAAGTCTCACGCAACCTAAACCTCCCACGCTATCTTAAAATATACAGCAAATACTCCAGCATCTTGTATAATTGAAGCAAAATGAGCTTAGAGGAAGGGCTCCTCTTCTATATTCAAGTAAGTTTAGACGGCAGCTACATTCTATCAACACATTATTTGAGAGTAAACTCAAGATTTACAAAACTATGTAATTTTCTTTCCTCTCTCCCGTTAAAGGATGAAATAGATAAGCTGCCTGCAGGGATAAGTCTAAACTCACTTATTGCATGTTCTATGATCACTATTATATCTGCTCCAAGTATCTAGTTTGGCCTCAGGTTCTATTGAATGTGTTGAGGTAGGATTAATGAATCTAACCTTTAAAGATGGGCTGGAGGATTGAGGTTAAATATTCGGTAAATATGTATCAAGATCATCATATAAGCGATAACTTTGTTTGCGAAAATGCCCTGATTCAGGAAATAAACCGCATTTCTCAATCAAATCACAGAATGGGGGAATCCTGGGCTTTGCCCAGGTTTAGCGGGCCCGGGGGGAGTTGAACCCCCGACCCCCGGGTTAAAAGCCCGGTGCTCTATCCTGGCTGAGCTACGGGCCCCAACCTTAATTTGATGAATAAAGCCAAATTTATCATTTTCTGTTACCATCACTTTCCGCGCATTTTATGTATGAGGATGGAGGGGATTTTCAGGGGCGCTTTTGGCAAAAGAAGGCTAATATAGGGTTCTCTGTTACTATCCCCAATGGTAACAGATACACCTTTTTCAGCCTTCATTCTTCCAATGGCCCCTTTCCAGGCTTTTCCAAAAAGTTTGTGTATCTTTTCGCCCTCATTAAGCCGCCCAATATAGCACCATTTAACCCCTCCGCCCCATTTATGCTCAACATACCAATAGTTATAAGAGTAGCCTCTGGAAACCGTCTTCTTCCTAACCAAGTAGCCTATCAAGCCGCATTTAGGGCAGAGAACCCTCCTGAAAGGAGCGAAAAGAAAAGTGAACCGATTAAGAATTACCAATGCAGAAATATATTCCGGCAAACATGGAAGAAAAGCAAAATTTAAAGGTTAAATTTGGGTTCATAATCTCTTTTTTCAAATACTTTTTTATACAATTCCTTTTCTGATTGCTCAAGAGAATGTATTTTTATCTGATCCATCCACATTTAAGAATGCTAAATTTGTTTCTTTTTTGTTTGAGAGGTTGAAATTTATGGCTACTCAGCGGATCCAAGTTTTTAGGTAGTTTATGAAGCTTTTTATAGCTATCTTGAAGGCTGGAAGGGCGTATTTGCCAAAGTTTTTAACTAAAGTTTTAGGTGATAGGTAAAAGCTTATGTAGGCTTTTGTAATAAGATCCTGGAGATCCTTAGTGCTTATATTTTTTAGAGCCATTACTGGTTTAAGTGTAGTGTATTTTGACCAGTCTCTTGTGAGTAGCAATCCATCTTTTTCAGCCATTTCATAAAGCTCTGTTCCAGGATATGGAGTCGCGATAGTGAATTGAACGTAGTCAACCTTCAATTTCTTCGGGAAAGCGAGTGTGCTTTTAATTTCTTCCCTTGTTTCGTCTGGGAAGCCAACTATAAAAGACCCCATTATCTTTATACCAATATCTTTTGTCAACATTACAGCCCTTCTAATCTGCTCAATTGTTATTCCCTTCTTTATGAAATTGAGGATTCTTTGGGATGCAGATTCAATGCCATAGTATATAAAGGAGCAGCCAGCCTTCCTCATCTTTTCTAGGAGGCTTCTCGAGATAGTGTCGACCCGTGACCCGCAAGCCCATGTAATATCTATTCCCCGCTTCTTGATTTCCTCGCATATCTCCTCAACCCTCCTCTGATTCAGTGTAAATTCGTCGTCTGAGAACTCGATGCTTTTAGGGTTATACTCGGACACTAGAAACTCTATTTCGTCAACAACATTTTTTGCACTTCTAGCCCTATATTTCCTCCCGAATATCCGTGACGAGGAGCAAAAGATGCACTGGAATGGGCACCCCCGGCTAGACATTACATGGCAGACTATAGCCTTTTTCCCAAGAACTGTATATTTATCCATTGGTAGGAGATGCCATGCCGGGAAGGGGATCGAATCTAAATCCTTTATAAGCGGCCTGGGCTCTGTCCTCACAATCTCTCCATCCTTTTTCCTGAAGGCTATCCCCCTCACATTTGATAGGTCCATTCTCTTCTTTATAGCCTCACTAACCTCAACTATCGTCTCCTCCCCCTCACCTATACATACAATGTCGACAGCCGGACACTCCCGAAGGGTCTCTATGGGGAGGAATGTTGGGTGCGGGCCACCGAGAATTACTGTTGAGTTAGGGCAAACCTCTTTTGCCGCTTTTGCCACAGCATAAGCATCATAGATCATTGGCGTCGACGCAGTTATACCAATAATCTCCGGCTGCTCTCTATTGACAATATCTCTTACCTGAGGCACCTGGAAATCTAATGCTGGCGCATCAATTATTTTAACTTCATATCCGCTTCTCTCAAGCATAGAGGCTAAATAGGCTAGACCAATTGGCGGAGCTTTAATCCCGATGTCAAACAGCTCAGCGCTGCGAGATGGGGGATTTATCAAAATCACCTTCAAGATAAATCACCCACCGTTTTTCTATGGTTTTCTGGCCAACGCTATCGGCATACGATTTAAGCTTGGCTCCTCAAGCTCCCTAATACACCCTGGATCTGGTGCAAGATAGTCTCCATGATATGCGTAAGCCCTTGCCCTGCACCCACCACAAATATACTTGTATTCGCAGTGACCACATCTACCCTTAAGCTTACTCCTATTCCTCAAGTCATTCATGACCTGCGAGTTCAGCCAGATCTCTTTTAAAGGCTGTTTTCTCAGGTCGCCGACAACGATCGGCATGAAAACGCATGGCGTAACTAAACCGTTCGGTTGAATGGCACAATACAACCTGCCAGCGCCACATCCGCCCAAAAAATCAACCAGCTGCTTAGCTTTTCCATGGAGGGTTAATGCAGCAAAATGCGTTGGCGAGAGAATATCTGCTCCATCCTTTAATGACTGCTGAAGGCAAACTCTGGAGAATTGGGGGGCTGTGGAAAGGACTTCTATCCCCCCGCTCACCAACTCTTTATATAGGTATTTAAGGAGATCTTCCCTTTCAGCTGGTGAAAGATCTAACTGGGCGATTTCCTCCCCACGCCCAGTTGGTATAAAATTGAAAACTATAACCCTCCTCACGCGCAATTTTCTGGCTAGGTCGATTATCTTCGGTATCTCATTTATATTATACTTTGTAGTGGTCGTCGCAATACATGTGAACATTCCAGCCTCAACGGAATTAATTATACCCCTTACCGTTTTTTCAAAGCATCCATCTATGCCCCTAAATGATTCATGCGTCTCCTTTGTCGCTCCATCTAAACTTATTTCCAGATATGCGACGCCCGCCTCTTTTAAACGGGCTATATTATCCTTTGTAAGCAGGGTTCCATTCGTGGCTATTGAGACATATAGTCCGCGCTCATAGGCATATTTAGCGACCCTAAAGAAGTCTTCGCTCATCAATGGCTCTCCACCTGAAAATGCTATCATAGAAACATTATTCTCAACGAGTTGATCAACTATTGCAAGTTTCTCCTCTGTTGAGAGCTCGTCGGGGGTTGGCCTATCAGCGCGCTGATAACAGTGCCTGCACTTGAGGTTGCAAGCGTTTGTATAGTTCCAAACGACGAGGAATGGGGCTGGAGTCTTATATGGTCTCGTTACACCGTAGAGACCAATGCCGCTTAAAACATTTACTACCCCCCTTCTAAAGTATGGAGCTTTCAGGGCTTCTTTCAGATATTTTCTATCAACGTTTAATCCTATGCAGCCGAGGTATACTGTTGATTTTATGATACCTGAGAAAATAAATCTGGTGATGGAATGGCTAGAACTGCCAACCCCGGCAATATCTTCAAGCGCGGCTTCAAGATAACTTTTCCCATCACTGAAGCGGTGATTACATGAAAAACGGAGGACGCGGCGGAGGAGGGGATTTTCGAGAAAAGAAAGAAAAGCATTTATTGATGATGAATCCGTTTTGCTCATTTTTTCCCTCCAAGCAATAAGACCATTATTTCTTTGCATTTAAACCCTATATTTAACCTTTACGTAAAATAGCTGTTTCTCTTCCTTACTATTGCCTTATCTTAGCGTCTTATTAAGTAACACCATGTAATTGTTATGATAAATAACTCGTCGTTTTGCCCGCGTAACTTAATAGGATCCCCCATCTAGGAAAGCTGGAAAGTGTTATCCAATATTGATGAGGCTCTTAGCGCGACAGCAATACTTCTTGTATAAACTATTATAGTTATGGTTAGAGCAAACCATATTAGCATAAAAAGTAAATATCTATTGGGTTTTTCCGCGGAGAGCGATTTTGGGAGCTTGAGCTTTAAATATGGCAGAAGGAACGCTGTCCGTTTCGCATATTCCTCATATTTTCTCCCGTGAATCCTAAGTAAGCTCCTTTCCTCCAGACTTGCTAAAATTAGGTATCCAGTTAATAGAGATGCCCATGCTATAAGCGATACTGGCCTAAGAGATCTAACGGTTATTCCGAGAGACAAAAATATTATCCCAAGATACTGCGGGTGCCTAGAGATCCTATAAATTCCATTAGTAATCAAATCTCCTCCCCTCTCCAGGTTTATCAGCCAGGAGATGAAAGATGCCATGAAGATTGCTGAGCCAGCTGCTACCAGGAGTGAATCTATGAGACCCCATCTGAAGAGTGTTGGGAAGAAAACGTTATCTCTATTAAGCATGATTACATAGGTAAGCCAATATAAGCTCTCGCCAGGATGGAATGGGTCGGGAATATCTCTTAAAATAGTCCAAGGCCATGTGAGGATAGCGTAGACTCCGACTGGGATAAACATTATGAAGAGTAGTGGATTAAATATTACGACTAGTGATGGCACAATATCTATTAGAGCGAGGATACATCCTACGATTCTTTTAAAAGAGCATTTAATTTTATTCCCCACCTTTAAAATCCCCCTTAATTATCGGTTTATTCCAATCGCCATATCTTATCCATAGGAGGGATGCGACACCACCTATAACATTGCTTAGCGCCATAGCAAACCAGATCCCCCATGAACCTGCATTAAGTATGAAGGTTAGTATATAACCTCGTAGTATATTTAGGCCAACCACTATACAATTAACGAGAGCTGGTTTTCTCGTCTCGCCGACACTTTGGAGTATAGTAGTAAATGTTAATGAAATATAGCCTAAAAATATATCGAACGCCACGTTAGCAGTTTCGGGGTAGATAGGTTTGAATAGAGGTTGATTACTTATACTTCTCTGATGTCTAGAGATTACGAAGAACTGCTTAGGCCGAAAGATGTGGCAAAGATATTTAACATCTCGGTTAAGACTCTCTGGGAGTGGCAGAAGAGGGGTATTATTAGGGCTGTTAGGCTCCCAACTGGTAAGCTCCAATATCCTAAGAGTGAAGTTGAAAGATTATAGTGGTTTTAAACCTTCAGATGCGGGGAGTAGGGTTCCCCCAAAGAGCCCTCAATGAGTTAATCGAGAGGGAAGGGTTAAGTAGAGGTGATAAAATACTATGAATCTCTACTTAACCCAGAACCCATTATGCTTGAATACTTAATCACATCACTAAAAATCTCTGAAGGCGTACTTATTAACTGTGTAAAAATGTGTTCTTTTAATGTTAGAAGCGCTAGGCAAAGAGAGAATCCTGTAAGGAAGGATATTGTGAAGAACCTTGAAGCAGATTGGCTGGCCTCTCTGTAAGATCTCCCTCCAACATACTGTGAAATTATACTTAGGCTAGATGCCGTTAAAGCCATTGCAAAAGTGTTAAAGAATATGTAAATTGGTCATACTTGCCGTGGAACTGCCACAAGAATATCGCTGTATTGACTTAGCCAATAAGCGTCCGCAGTATTATAGACAATAATTATCATCTGATTTAGAAGGGGGAGGAGCCCCCAACCACAATAATATACGGAGAATTGGCCCGTAAACAATTTTATCTCGATATCTACCTATAGAAATTGTTTCTCCCAGCTCGCCCCCTGCGTTAGACATAGCTTTACGAAATATGAGGTGTCTCAATATAAAATTTTCTGCCTTCTAAAGAACTTAAAGCGCTTTAACAATACTTTTATGGTATTAGCGGTATTATCTCCTCCATTATGTAATTTACGAAGTCTTCCGTTGAACTCTTGCTGAAAAGTGTTATGACACAATTTCTTGTTACTCCAACCACGATGCCTCTTTTCTGAACCTCAAAGACGACATACCATATCTTTCCATGCCTAAGATATTCTTGGTATAGGCTTGTATCCGCTAGGTCTGAACCTGCCAGACAGAGTTTTTCTATGCCAGGTATATCTATATTATCAAACCATATCAGTTTAGTCGCCTGCGGATTTGATTCATGGAGAGCCCTAAGTTTTTCGTGTGGGATCTCGACCTCAAGTATAGCGTGGGGCTTTATGAATAAAATCTTGCTGAGCGTATTTGCAACATAATTTGTAAGCAGCTTTTTCAGGCCGCGGGCCGTTGATGGAGCCAAGACTATCAGGAAAAATCTATTACCAAATTTCTTGATCCAAAACGGTGACTCCTCAGTGGCAGGAGTCTCTATAATTTTCCTCCTATAAATTCTACTCCTGATAAAATCCCTGCAAAAGATCCCAGAAATCATTTCTTCGCCAAGCTTTAAGTCTAGTATCTCGGATATTAGTGTTACAGTCTCACCACTGGCGGTCTTATAAATCTCTTCTTCATGAAAATTCTTAAGCTTTTGAGCTGCAAAAAATAAATTAATCTCCTCCTTAATCTCAAAGACTTTTGCTGGCAAAACCAATACTAATGCACCCAAAAATACTAATTTCCTAAACAAAATTAAAAATAATTTTCTTCGTGCAGGAGACCATCTATCCGTAGATATGTTGGCAGGGCTGTGCCTATAGTCGCTATAATATTAATGACGAAAATAACGATACTTTTATTTAGGTAAAATAATAGCCAAAGAAATTAATAAGGATGTAAAATGGAGGGAGAGAAATGCGTAGGCCAAAGGTTTATGTTACACGCGAGATCCCCGAGAGAGGTTTAAAAAAGATAATGGAACACTTTGATACCGAGGTTTGGCCTGAATATAGTCCACCACCAAAGAAGATCATAATCGAGAAGGCTAAGAATGTAGATGCCCTCGTGACTCTTTTAACCGATAAGATTGATGCAGAGGTCTTCGACGCGGCGCCGAATCTCAAAATTGTCGCCCAAATGGCTGTTGGATACGATAATATAGATGTTGAAGAGGCAACTAGGAGAGGAATTTACGTAACTAATACTCCAGGGGTTTTAACTGAGACTACCGCAGACCTTGCATGGGCCCTCCTAATGGCCATTGCCAGAAGGATTGTTGAGGCAGATAAATATATTCGTGAAGGAAAATGGAGGGTTGCTTGGCACCCAATGATGCTACTTGGAAGAGATGTTTACGGTGCAACCCTTGGAATCATTGGCGCTGGCAGAATAGGTATGGCTGTCGCCAGGAGAGCCAAGGGCTTTAACATGAGAATACTATACTATGATATTGTCAGGAGACCCGAGCTAGAGAAAGATATTGGGGCTGAATATGTGGACCTAGATACATTACTTAGCCAATCCGACTTCATAACAATACATGTCCCATTAACTAAGGACACTTACCATATGATAAATGCCGAAAAACTTAGATTAGTCAAGAAGACAGCCTTCATAATAAATACTTCTAGGGGGCAAGTTATTGATGAAAAAGCCCTCTATGAGGCTCTGAAAGAGGGAAGAATTGCTGGTGCGGCACTAGATGTTTTTGAGGAGGAACCAATTCCAATGGATAACCCCCTATTAAAACTTGATAACGTGGTTTTGACACCACATATTGGAAGCGCTAGCCACGAGACACGGTCAAAGATGGCTGAGATGGTTGCTGACAATCTTATAGCCTTCTTTGAAGGAAGAGTTCCGCCAAATCTTGTGAACCCGGAGGTAATGAAAATTAGACCTTTACCTGCCAAAAGTATATAGGCGCTTATGCTCACTAATATCCTCAAGACCTCAGGGCGTTATCTACCTCTTTATTATCGACTCATAGAAATCCATAATAATATTTTCCTCTTGACTATTAAGCCACCTATTCTGTCTAAGTTTCTCAAGCCCACATTTAAGAAAATCTGTAAAGTTCCTAGATAGGAGAATATTTCCTTCTTCCATTATGCGCTCCACCTCATTAGTCAGGTATGGATCCTTACCGCAATTCTCCATGAGAGCATTCAAGATTACATTTACGGGTTCTCTAAGCGGTGTCAAGAAGGACGTTAGCCTGGTCTCCAAATCGAGTTTGAGAATGTTATCCGCTGCCCTTATCAGACCTGTAGCTCTAGCTGGGGGATGAAAATCGAATCTTCTTTCGCCGCTTCTCTCATATACGACCACGTAAAATGGTATTCCAATAATTGCGTTTTCGCAGATATTTATTGAAAGCGAGCGCTCCTCAATGGCTTTTATTATACGCTCTTTCTCCCCAATTATTCGCATAATATTCTCCCTGATTGCCGAAAATATTCTCTTAATTTTTTCAGCATCCTCATTTATCCTTCTAATCTCAGCGTCTCTAGTCTCTCTTAAAATATCAGCCTTCTCCATTTCACCTTTAATTAAAGACCTATACTTCTCTTCAATATCCTTAATCTTCTCATCCTTTTCTCTTCCAACCTTCTCAATGGCTTTTTGAAGATCTTTAAATTTCTTTTCCAGATCCACTATCTGCAGTAAGTATATATCTTCCTTCCCTCTCCTAGATTTACGCCTTCTTTCAAGAGAAATTCTCTTTCTTAACAGGGTCTTCTCAACCTTTTCTCTCTCCCTTAAAAGATCTCTAATCATTTTATTGTACTTCTTTTCGACCTCGTTAATCTCCTTTAACTTCCTTTTAACCAAAATTTTACCTTTTTTGTCCATTTCATCCTCAAATTCAGACATCTTTCTCTTATATTCAAGTAATACGAGCTCGCTTTCCTTTGAGAGCATCCTTAAATGGTTGTTAACATGATCTTCCATGGTCTTAAGGGTATATTTTAGCATACTAACTTCTGTCTTTAGCCTATCAATGATCCCAGAAATATCTTCGAGCGGACATGCTTGTAGTTTAGGCCGCACAAATCTAAACTTTTCCTCTCCGATCGTGTCAACCAGCACCAATTTATCACTCTGAGATAAAATCAGGTTAAGTAAGCTTGCGTCATCGATTAAGCAGTTAATACGCTGCTTTTTAAAACCGCTTTTAAGGATGCCCGAGAGTAGGTTAGCTTCGTAATTTAATGTCTCCATGAAGTCCCTCAGTGCGAAGCTACTTCTTTTTAATGCTTCTATGAATTGTAGCATGTCTGGAGCAATAAGGTCTGAAAATGTGAAGCCTAGAAATTCAAGTCCATCAGCGATAAAGCAGCTCCGCCCTCTAGGAAAGCATACTAAAGGATAGTATATCTTTAAGATGGCTTTTATCCCCTCAGCTTTACTCGATATGATCCCAATCTTTTTACGTCTGCAAAATGCTAGACAAGATATAACCGCTATCTCTTCCTCTGATGTAATTTTTAGCCCGCCTGGAGAAGAATCTATAATATATGGTAGAATAAAAGTTTTTAATGGACTGTTTTCCCGCATTGTATTTTCACTATACTCACTTGTAGAGGAAAGCAAATATTTTTTCCACTAGGTCAGGGTCGAGTTTCTCATATGCCTCTATACTCCCAACATCATACCAGAAGGCGCCAGTGAGGTAACCATAAACATTTTTTCCCGTCTCTATTAAATGTGGCACCACGTCGCCCATAAAATCTAATGCGCGTTTATCACCAACCATCTGATTAATCTCTTCGAGTAAGGAGCCTTCCAATGTGGCTATTGCTATGCTGACGGGCTTTTCTATCTTAGGCTTCTCTTGGAAAGATCTTATTTTGCCATCCTCATCTATTTCAGCCACGCCGACCCTAACAGTAAAGCCGCTAGCTAAGGCTACTGTGACGTCGGCCCTCTTCTCCCTATGATAATTCAAGAAATCCCTGATATTCATATTCGTCAAAATGTCGCCATAATATATGAGTAAGATTTCATTATTATTGATAACACCCCTCCTATAAGCGTTAATTATTGAGCCAGCCGTACCCTTAAGGGATGGATCATCATAAACATACGCTATATTTACATCGAATCTGGAGCCATCGCCAAAATAATTCATTATCTGCTCAGCCTTATAATCCACAAGAAGGACCATTTCATCTACACCATAAAACCTTAACAACCTAATTATATATTCAAGAAGAGGCTTCTGCATCTTTCCAATAGGAATCATCGCCTTCTGAAAATAATATGTGAGGGGCCTAAGCCTTGTGCCAGGTCCACCGCATAAAATAACACCCTTAACAGCACCCACCTAAACCACCCCTCATAAGAAACTAAGCCAAAATCAAAATTTATACTTACCACAAAACCAGATAGGATAACGCCAAAAACAAGACCAAAAACGCGGATTTAATAGGCCCAGCACCACCCACAACCATTGCATCTTAGGAGGTGATCCGGCCGCAGGTTCCCCTACGGCCACCTTGTTACGACTTCTCCCCCCTCCCGAAGCCTAGACTCGACACGGCCAAGGAAACCATGCCTCGTCTAGGCCTCAGTCGGGTGGAGCGACGGGCGGTGTGTGCAAGGGGCGGGGACGTATTCACCGCGGGTTGATGACCCGCGATTACTAGGGATTCCATGTTCACGAGGGCGGGTTGCAGCCCTCGATCCCAACTGAGGCAG
>Ga0209394_1000529_pt1 | contig 29597 bp, 29 predicted proteins | sample JNZ201metaG_FD_184122 | JGI IMG/M metagenome (GOLD analysis project Ga0209394, IMG submission 184122) | Hot spring microbial communities from Jinze hot spring, China to study Microbial Dark Matter (Phase II) - JNZ 20120812A (SPAdes) (version 3) ... | reverse complement strand
TCCTCCCCAGAGCAGCCATACTAGGAACAGCGAGAAGATTATGTTGATTATCTGGGCTATTACATATGCGACTGCTGGTCTACCTCTGCCAATAGATACCAGTTCTTTGAATCTGGTATCTAGACCTATGCCGACGAAGGCCAGTGGGAAGAAGATTACGCTTCTAAATTTGTCTACAGGGGATGCCCAGAACTTTGCTACAAAATCTGATTTAGCTTTCGCTAGAGTGATCCCCATAGCACCTGCGACGCTTACAATTACTAGTGATAGTATTATGCTTGAGATTATGAATCCTAGAATGAACTTCGGGAACCTGTACCAGACCTCCATTGGGCTAACTCTTTCTTCAGGTTTCTTCTCCACTCTGAAGACCCATATTATTGCAAGTAAGAATGCTACGAATCCTATTAGAACGTTTTGTGCCATCTTAACTATAGCTGCTACATCAAGTGCTCTTCCACCTAGAAATCCTCCAGCAGCAACTACAGCTGGTGTAGTATCTATTGTTGCTCCTATCCATGCACCTGCAACATGTAACCAGTACTTACCGATAACAGGTGCTAGAGCTTTAGCAATATATGGTAGACCTACAAGCATCGGTACAGCTGTAATCAACACTAGTGATATGGTATAGCTTACGTATTTTGGATTTCCTTTTACTGCACCTCCTGCAGCAATCGCAGCTGATACTCCACAGATTGATACTCCCGTAGCCATTATGCTTGAAAATTCTCTGTCGAGTCCGAAACCTCTACAGATATAGTATGCTACGTACCAGATTACCAATACGTTTATGAGGGCTTGAACTACTGCTAGTCCTCCAGCTATAACTAGGTCTGTGAAGAAGATGTTGAGTCCTAAGATTACTAGACCGATCTTAATGAAGAGTTCTGTTCTAACAGCTGGTTTAAGCCATTTCGGTACACCGACAGTATTACTTATCAATAAACCTATTATTAGAGCCCATAATGGATATTCTAGACCCCAGTATTTCGCAAATTCTGTAGCTCCAATTATTATAGCAAGCCATGCTAGTATGAATACTACTATGAATCCAGGTATGTATTCTTTTACAAATCTTTTTTCAATAGCACAGACAGCTATTAATGTCAGTATCATCGTATAGATCAGCACTATGAACCAGCCTATCCAGTGTTCTGCAGCTACCCATGCAGGAGGTGTTGGAAGCCACTTAGCTTCTGATTTCAAGAACCAGCCTATCCATGGTTGATAGAATGGTTGTGCCGTCCATCCTGTTCCTGCTGCAGCCGCCAATCCTATAAAGATTATTATGAAGCCGATCCAGACAGCCCACCAATCTTCTTTTCTCCATAAACTAGACCAATCTATAGGCATAGTGGTCAAAAGTAATTATGTAGGGAAGATTTATATACTTTTACATGGAAAAAAGTTACGCTTTTATTTTTCAACTTATAAACATCTTTCCGGGGATTGCTTGAAGATTATCCAGATAGAAGTTACGTCTAGATGTACTGCTTTCTGTATAATGTGTCCTAAATCATGTATGGGAGAATTGTGGAATTCTGGAGATCTACCTATGGACGTGTATAGAAGGATGTCAGAATATTTTGATTTGTTTGATTTGATATGGCTTCAAGGTTGGGGTGAACCATTACTCGTGAAAGAGATCTTCGATATGGTTAGATTGGCCGGTAAAGTTCACGGATCTGTAGGTTTAACAACGAATGCTATGCTCCTAAATGAAGATTTTTCAAGAAAACTCATAGAATCAGGGTTAAGAGTAATAGCAATCTCTATAGCTGGAGCAACTGAGAAAACCCATGAAAACATTAGGAGAGGAACAATATTCAAGAAGATCGTAGAGAACGTTGAAACACTAACACGTCTAAGAAGATCTATGAATGCTAAAGATCTTAAAGTAATCTTTACATTTCTCAGGATAAAGCAGAATATAAGAGAACTTCCAGACGTAGTAGAACTTGCAGCAAGCCTTGATGTAGATGAAGTTGTTGGAACAAACCTAGATTACATACCAACCAGAGAACACTACGATATGAAAATATTCTTTGAAGAAAAACCTCCAGAAGAATATCTTGAGATTATACGTGAAAGTGAAGAGAAAGCTAAAGAAAACGGTATCTCCATATATAATTACCCTGTAAAGATGGATGAAGTCGCGATATGCTCAGAAAACCCTATAGAAAACCTGTATGTATGCCATGATGGGACAGTTTCACCGTGCGTCTACCTAAACATACCACTTAAAACCAATATATTCCCAAGATACTTCAAAGGAAAAACCTACACAACAGAGAAGTACATCTTCGGAGACTTAAAGAAAGAAGAACTTACAAAAATAATTGAAAAAAGAGAATGTAGAGATTTTAGAGAAATATATAGGAAGAGATCTGAATACACTAGCTCGGGAAGCTTGCTTAGTAAGCTTATGAATTTTGGAGAAAAACCTACATATCCTAGACTACCTAAACAATGCTGGAATTGTTATAAAGCTTACGGTGTTTAGAAAAATAAACAAAAACTTGATAAATTAGAGAAGAGTTTTCAGAAACTCTATTCAAGTAATAAAAATTATGTTAATTGATGAGATAGCATGCAGAGTAAACTTTTCCTAGATTTTTGAAAAATAAAAGAGTTTATGAATATGGTGTTTAGGTTAGACTTCGGTGATTGTTATTGCTCCAGAGGGGCAGACTGCTTCACAAGATCTACATCCTAGACACTGGTCTTGGTTTACTGGTACAGCTTTACCTCCCTGTAGCTCAAAAACTCCTACAGGACATATATTGACACATTCACCATCTCCCGTACACTTCTCTTTATCTACATTTACTAGGAACATGCCATCTACACCTAACAAATTAAAGAAAGTCAATAATTTTAAGATATACTTAGTTTCGTAGCTTTTTGTAGAGGAATTAGGATAAAAAGAAAGGAGGAGATGTAGGTTAATTATTCTGAGGCTTCCGGTATCTTTATTCTTGTTTCTCCACCGAATGATACGTACTCTATCTTACCTTCATTTACAAGTTCTGCTACAGCTTTATCTACAATCTTTTTCTCTAACTTTAACGCTTTGGCCACGTCTCTACTAGTTACAGATCTGCCAACTTTCTTAAGGTAATCAACAATTTTCTGTTTAATTTCTTCAGTCACCTCAGACATATTCCTCAAATATTCGTCTCTACTTCTAGTTGAAAAGCCTTATGCTTTAAAAATAAACTATAATCGTACTCCTTCCTTCGATAGATTTCGAGAATGATACGATTCTTTATAAAATCTTAAAAGAAAAATATTTTTGGGAAGAGAAGTTTAGTAGGTTGTCTAGTTTACTTCCACTTGAAGTTTGTTGTTGTTCTGAATGTTGGTACTGAGAATATGAAGTCATCGATGTGTTTATCTGTAAACGGTATTCCTGTTAATGTGAAGAATCTTTCCCAGCCTATCCTCTTTATCCAGTCTCCTATCCTCTCACCTGGTTTAGCATGTTTTATCCATGTCTCGATAACGTTCTTAGCAGCTTGGACTGCTTCTGGGAATCTAGGTGGATTATTAGGTAGGTATGGTATTGCTAGTCTAGAGAAGTCTGGTGGGCCTCCAGCGTTAGCTTTACCTCCAACCCACATTGAGATACAATCGTACTTCGGGTTATGTATGAACATTCCAGGACATACAGTGTAGCAATTTCCACAATACATACACCTCTCTTCATTAACTATTACAGATTTCTTCTCAGGTGCAGGTCTGATAGCTGCTGTTGGACAGCTTGCGACGAGTGTGGGTATCTCACACAGCCTACTAACAATATCATCATTTACTATTGGTGGCTTCCTGTGCATTCCTACGAATGCTAGGTCTGAGCAGTGCACAGCACCACACATGTTTAAGCAGCATGCTATAGCTATCTTAAGTTTTCCTGGAAGATCGTCTCTAGTAAAGTATTCATATAGTTCATCGTAGAGTGCTTTAGCTAATCCAGGTGCATCTATTACCGCCGTATGGCAGTGAACCCATCCCTGAGTATGTATTATCGCTTTAAGAGAACGACCTGTACCTCCTACAGGTAGCCCCTTCTCTTTCAATTCTTTCAATAAACCTTCAAGTTTATTCTTATCTGTGACTATGAATTCTACGTTATGTCTACTGGTGAATTTCACATAACCATCTGAATATCTATCTGCAATATCACATAGTTCTCTAACAAAGTATATGCTTACTATTTTCGGTATAGCTGCTCTAACCATGTATACTTCTTCACCATTTAGTGAGACATGCTTTATTATTCCTGGAGCAACATATTCATGGTATCTCCATTTACCATAGTTTTTCAAGAGTACTGGGTGAACCATATCTTTGTAGTGTGGTGGACCTACATCTGTTATGTATTTCTTTTCTCCAGACATTCTCCCACCACCTCACTTTTCTTCAAGTTCTTCTGGACTCCAGAAGTAGTATGGGTTGGCTCTCGGTACGTAGATCATCTGTGGAACAGGTGGGAGACCTATAGCTTTTAAGAACGTTCTCATGCCTAGCCTATACACTAGTTCTCCAATTCTTTCTCGTGTTCTTGCATTTTCATCCCACCAGTCCAGGATCTTCCTTATCAACTCTTTTATTTCTGTGTATGGTTTATCAGCTTTAATGAATGGCACTATAACCCATCCGAGAAATGCTCCCTGCAGTATTGTTGCTTTACCACCTAGGAGTATTGTTGCTCCTTTCTCATCTCCAGGTAAAATTGCTTTTGGAAGAGCGGATAAACACAGCATACATCTCACACAATCTTCTGGTACAACTTTGAGTTCTTTTCCATCCCATTCTAAAGCTTGTGTAGGACAGCGAGCAGCAATCTTAGAAATGTTTACACCTTGTTTTGCATACTCTCTTACAGCTTCTTGATCAATCTTTATAGAATCTTTCCATGTACCGATTATAGCTAGATCCGCACGTGCAAGAGCTGCTACACAATCATTTGGACATCCAGAGATCTTTATCTTAAACTTATATGGAAACCTTGGTCTATGAATCTCGTCTTGGAACTCCATGGTTAAATCGTGATACATGTCGAGAGTATCTATACAAGACCACTGGCAGAATGCAGGTCCACCACAGCAACTGAGAGATCTAACATCGCTTCCCGATCCACCCAAGTCGAAACCAATCGATACTAGTTCTTCAAAACATGGTTGTAAGTTTGCTGTAGGTGCACCAAGTAGTATGATGTCTCCAGTTGAGCCATGTAGATTTATAAAGCCTGTACCATACTTCTCCCAAACATCACATAGTTTTCTAAGAGCTTTAGTTGAATAGAACCATCCTGCTGGTTGGGCTACTCTAAGTGTGTGGACTTCAGGTGTAGGCATCTCCTCTGGGGGTAGATCACTATATCTTCCAATAACCCCTCCTCCATACCCTCTTACTCCTACTATACCACCATGCTTCCAGTGGGTAATCTTATCTCTGTATGATCTCTCAAGCTGTAACAGGACATTCTTAGCGTAAGGCTTTACAGCGGCCATCCTCTTCATTTCTTTAACAAAACTCGGCCAAGGACCCTTCTCTAACTCATCTAAGAGAGGAGTCTCAGACATTTTAACATCATAGAGAATTCTATGTTCAGATCTATATATTCTTTTTCTACCTAAAATTAGAAAACATCTAAGATAACAGTGTGTTAAAACATTCTGAGAAAGATTTCTGATCGCTTATGCTGAAGAAAATGTTTGCATAACTTTAAATACCTACTTCATGATTTGTCTGAACATTTTCAATTAGGAAACTTTGTAGTGAGGCTTAGGGCTGTGTTAGTATACTAAGGCATTTGCAATTATTTCGCTTAAGCCCGATACTGTGGTGTTAAGATTGTAGTAGCTTACCATGTCGAGAAACTGTCTTTTACAGTTTGCACATATAGTAATCAGCGTCGAGGCCCCTGTATCTTTAATTTGCTGTACTTTTAATTTTCCATACGTCTTCATTCTAAAATCTAGGAAATTGTATTTACTCATCAAAGCGAACCCTCCACCACCACCACAACAATAATTATACTCTCTATTTGGGTACATTTCTCTGAAATCTCTACATGAGGCAGCTATCAATCTTCTAGGTTCATCGTAGATTCCGCCACATCTTCCAATTTTACATGAGTCGTGGAAAGTGACTGGTGCAGAGTTCTTATCTTTATCGAGTTTTAACTTCCCCTCTCTTAAGAATTTATCATATAACTCAACTATGTGGATTACTTTGAAGGGTCTTTCTTCAGCGGGAATTAAATCCTTCATTAGGTGGCCTAAAACATCATAAGCATGACCACATTCACCGACAACCACGTATTCTGGCTTAAGCTTCTTAAACGTTTCTAAATGCGCTCTAATTACACGTATCATGTCTTTATCACTATAGAATAACCCATAGTTAACGTTGTCAAATACACCTGTATTTTGAGAGTTGAATGTCCAATCTTCATTTACATAATTCATTATCTCGACGATCCCTCTAATGGTATCTAGGAAAGATAGGTAATCTCCTGCATTATTTATGATTAGGTATTTTGCGCCGACTTTATCAACAGGTACTTCTATGTTAACGTTCTTTCTATTTTCCTCGATTTCACTCTTTACAAAATCTAAGATATTCATTAAAGCTTCATAAGGTATCTTAGGAGCGCTACCATATGTAATCTGATTTTCTACACCTTCTTCTTTCAATTCATCTGGAACTATGCCTAGTTCTGCTAAGATCTTTCTCGCTTCTCTCATTATTAATCCATTATCTAAACCAAATGGACATGCTAAAGCACATCTTCTACATATCGTACATCTGTAAGCTGCTTCAGCTAAAGCATTAACATCTCGCTCAGTAATTTCTTTAGCGCCCACCAGTCTTCCAAAGATTCTCCCACTTAACGTAAAGTACTTCTTATAGATCCTCCTAAGCATGTCAGCTCTGTAGACTGGGCTGTAGATCTTCTCTCTCCCACTTCCAATATAAACTGGGCATGCTTCAGCACATGTTCCACAATGTGTACATGCTTCTAAGCTTAGCTTAAAGGGTAGTAGAAAAGCCCAGTTATTTTTCTTATCTAATAGTTCTTTAAATGCTTTGAGAAATTGTTCAGATTTAGGTTCATTGGGGCGAATCTTTTTATCAGAGAGACCTCTATATTCATCAAATAACTTTTCCATCATCTTTACATCACTCCTTTCCAATATGTCTCTTATCAAGAATTACTTTCTGCCCATAGAATATCGCTATTGGATGTATAAGGGTCTTAAATGGAAGATACATCATATAGATCTGTGCAAAGAATAGGTGGATTAAAAATAGAGTATTAGTAGGTGGTAAGACGGGGTTCAAACTTAGGATCCCTTGAACCCAGCCCCATAACTGAGCTGGATCCACCAACTTAAGGATTCGAATATATGTGCCAAGTAACAATGTAATTATTAGTAGTACTAAGGCGAAATAGTCTGCAAAATACGATTCTGCTCTCTTATCATAATATCTCCTGATGATGAACCCAAAGGAGCCAATAGCAGCAAACAATCCTGCTATTGAACCCATTTCATATTCAAAGGGTAAGTGGGGAAGAAAGATATATTTGGCGTGTAATGAGAGACTTACGATTAACCCTATATGGAACATCCATGCTAGCGTAAATATCAGTTTATCAAACTTCCTGGGACCTGGTAATGAAAAGATTCTCTTCGCAATAGTAAGAAGTATGCTTACTGTATTTTCTTTAGCTGGGAAGATAGCCCACATTACTGGTCTAGGTAGAAACATCCATTTAAAGAAATTATAAGCCAATGCTATACCGAACACTGCTAATGTGAGATAAGGCAATATGATTCCAACGATGAGTAGCATATACTCATACATGTATGAGTCCGTTCGTAATTGTTGATATTGAATTATTTAACTATATCATTTAGTCTTAAACTAAATGTAGATATATATTATTTATTTAGCTCATAGAACCAGTTCACAGCACTTATAATGTAATGTCATCGTCGTTGTTATTGTAAAGTTGTATCCACATAGAAGAAGTGGGACTGAGGAGAAACTCTTAGCTTGAGATAGTATGACAGTGTTGTAGAGTTTTCTTTGACTAGGAGTGTCGTAATAAGTTCTCAATATATTGTCTTAACTCATTGTAATATTCTATGATGTTGTTGGTTGAAGATAAATGGTTTATTTTTAAGCCTAGACGTGAAGCTTCTCTTGCTAATCTTTTGCTAATTGCTGAGAAAAACACGTTTCCATATTTTGTTAATAAATCTACTTCTCTAGAAATAATCTTTAGGATCTTTAGAGAAGTGATAACTATTAAGTAAGTTCTTCCAGCTGATGTTCCGACGAGGTCTACTATCTCCTTTACCGAAGCAGTTTCCTCGGATAAAGTATATAGCTTCCATAAGCAGACATCCTTGAAATATTCTTTCAGAAAATTTTCTAATGACATGTTTACTTCACTTGAACAGTATGCTGCTAATCTTATCGATTCGGGGAAATTGATTAAATATTTCATTAATCCTTCCGATGAATGTTCCTGCGGATGCTTCACTTCTAATCCACCTAGCTTTCTTATTAGAGAGGCTGTTCCTGGACCTATAGCTATGGAATACTTTTTAGCACATCTCCAAGCTTCTGGGATTAGTTTCTTAACAATCTTAACTGCTGTCTTACTTGTAAAGATGCTGACGTCCGGAGTGAAGCCTGAGGAAAATATTTTTTGAGCCGCCTTGATTTCGTCTCGATTAATCTTAACACGGAGGATGGGAATCATCTTTATTTCGATGTCTAAATCTCTTAAATATCTAATTATGTTTCTAGACGTATCAAGTGTTCCAGGTAGGATTACTACAATACTTCTATCCATTTCAGTTTCTCTCTCAACTCGACAACTTTTCCAAAAACTAGTACAGCTGGAGGTTTTACATTATTTTCTTTAGCTGTCTTAACTATGTTTACCAATTTGTCCATGTAAACTCTCTGGGATGGAAGTGTAGCATTCTCGATTACTGCTACTGGTGTAGAGATAGAAAGACCAGAGGCCATGGCTTCTCTAACTATGTTCTCCAAATTCGATACACCCATCAAAACTATGACAGTATCTACAGAAGAGAAGATCTTCCTCAAGTATGTTAAATCTCCTCCATATCTTTCTCTTCTATGCCCTGTAACGATCGCAACCGATGAAGAGTATTCTCTATGTGTTAATGGTATGCCTGCATAAGTTGGAGCTGCGATAGCAGAAGAAACTCCTGGTATGATCTCATAAGATATTCCGGCAGATCTTAATGCTTCGCATTCTTCTCCTCCTCTAGCGAATAGCATTGGGTCACCGTTCTTTAATCTAACAACGATATTGTATGTCTTCGCCTTCTCTATCATTAGCTTGTTTATCTTCTCCTGTTTCCAGCTCTCCCCCTTCTCTTTTCCAACACAGATCAATTCCCTAGCATTCTCAGCATACTTCAGTATTCCTTCATTTACGAGTCTATCATATATTACTACGTCAGCTTGTTTGAGAATCTTTAATCCTTTCAATGTTATTAACTCGGGGTCTCCTGGTCCAGCTCCTACCAAGTAGACTTTACCCAAATCTTTCCCTCCACTCTTCTATTATCTTATCTCCATTCTTCTCTCTAAAAATCTGTATTGTTTTGGAGACTATTTCCTCGATATCGTTCAACTTGAAGTACTCTTGTACCGTGATCTTTTCTTTATAGTTTGGTGAAACTGTTGAGAGTGTTATTTTTACTTCATCTTTAGAGATTTCAGCATTTACGCCTAAGGGTGTCTTACATCCAGCTCTCAGCTTAGAGACTATTTTCCGTTCAATCATGGTCTCCATGTAACTTTCATAATCGTTTAGTCTTGATAGAATTTCTTCTAGATTGGAGTCTCTTCTTATGACTATTGCGAGTGCTCCCTGACCGGCTGGGGGTGTGAAATCTTCTATGGAGAGTCTAGTGTAGTCTATGTTTTCTTGTAGTCTCTTTAGACCTGCTTCAGCTATCACTAAACCATCAACCTGCCCATCCATCATCTTTCTTAAACGTGTATCTACATTACCTCTAATAGGAAGAACTTCCAGGTCGTTTCTAACGTATCTTATAAAGGCCTCTCTTCTCAAACTACTTGTTCCTATCCTTGATCTTGGTGGAAGATCATGTAGGTCTCTAGAGATCTTTGAGATAAATACATCACTCGGACTCATCCTTTCAGGTACCGCTACAATCTTTACTTCTTCAATTGTTTCTGTTGGATAGTCTTTCATACTATGTACTGCCACATCTATTTCTCCTCTAGCTAATGCTTGGTCTATTTCTTTCTCGAATATTCCTTTCTGGGGGATCATGTATAATGGTGTTTCTAGATCTATGTCTCCCCTGGTCTTGATAACCTTGACCTCTACATCTATCTCTGGATAAAATCTTCTAATCTTCTCTACCACCTCGTTCGTCTGGATCAAGGATAGCTTACTTCCACGTGTGCCTATCCTTAATTTCATCCCCGACACTCAGCGAACGCTCTGCCAAAGGCTTCTATAGTCTTCTCTAAATCTTCGTCTGTATGTGCTGTTGAGAAGAAGCATGTCTCAAACTGGCTTGGAGGTATGAAGACGCCCTGCTTCAGTAGATTATGGAAGAATTTCTTAAATCTACCTAAGTCGGATGTTAAAACATCATCGTAGCTTAAGATCTCTCTAGAAGTGAAGAATACCTGGAACATAGACTCCAGATTGTTTACTGTCGCATCTATCTTGAGATCTTCTATGAACTCTCTCGCAGCTCTACAGAGTCTCTCCACCATTCTTCTCATCTCTCCATATATCTGCCTGTTCTTCTCAATGTATTCTACTACTGTTAAAGCTGTTTTGGTTGAGAGTGGGTTTCCGCTAAATGTTCCAGCTTGATACACTTTCCCGACTGGTGATAAGTTCTCCATAATCTCTCTCTTTCCACCGAAAGCTGATATAGGTAAACCTCCACCGAGAGCTTTACCTAGAGTTGTTATATCAGCTTTAACGTTGAAGTATTCTTGTGCACCTCCAGGAGCAAGCCTAAAACCTGTGACTACTTCATCGAATATCAAGACAGCTCCAACCTCATCTGCTAATCTTCTCAAAGCTTCTAGGAATCCTTTCTTAGGTTTTATTAATCCAACGTTTACTGGAATTGGCTCAACTATTATTGCTGCTAGATCTTCAGCGTTTTCTCTAACGATCTTCTCGGTAAGTTCTATATCGTTGTATCTTGAGATTAACGTATGTTTAGCTAAATCTTCTAGAACACCTAGACTTGAAGGGGCCCCGAAAGTTAATGCTCCTGAACCTGCCTTAACTAATAGTGAGTCATGTGCCCCATGATAACATCCCTCGAATTTCAGTATCTTTTTTCTACCCGTGTATCCTCTGGCCAGCCTTATAGCATGCATCGTTGCCTCCAATCCCGTATTTGCTAATCTAACCATCTCTATCGATGGATAGAGTTTACAGATCTTTTCAGCTAAGATTACTTCTTCTTCTGTAGGCGTACAATAGAGTACACCATCTTCTACTGCTTTTCTGAGAGTCTGTATTATTATCTCTGGAGAATGACCTAGTAGTAGAGCACCGTAACCCATCACGTAGTCTATGTAGACCTTACCATCAACATCATGTATTCTTGATCCTGAGGCTTTCTTAGTGAAGAATGGGTATGGATCATATGCTCTAACGGGGCTATTTACACCTCCGGGTATGAGTCTCCGTGCTCTTTCATATAGTTCAGCTGATGAGACCATCTTTAACCCACCTCGCATACTCTTTAGCATAATACGTTATTATGATGTCTGCCCCAGCCCTCTTTATCGAGTGTAGTTGCTCCCAGACGGCTTGCTTCTCATCCACCAAACCCTTCTCAGCCATAAGCTTAATCATAGTATACTCTCCACTTACAGAGTAAGCGGCCAAAGGTATCTTGAAGTTCTTCTTCACGAGAGATATCACGTCTAGATACCATGAAGCAGGCTTAACCATCACTATATCAACGCCTTCAACTATATCCAGCTCAACTTCTCTCAAAGCTTCTCTAATGTTTCTAGGATCCATCTGATAACTTCTCCTATCTCCGAATCTAGGTGAAGAGTGAGCTGCATCTCTAAATGGGCCGTAGAGGGATGAAGCATACTTCACGGAATAGGACATTATGGCGACATCCGTGTATCCTTCTTCATCTAGAGATCTTCTTATAACTCCAACTCTTCCATCCATCATATCTGAAGGGGCCACGATATCTACACCTGCCTCAGCATGGCTTAAAGCAATTTTAGAAAGAACCTCTAATGTTGTATCATTATCAACTATCTTCCTTCCATTCTTTTCTACAACTATACCGCAGTGCCCATGACTAGTGTACTGACATAAACAGATATCAGATATAACTAGAACGTCGTCTCCAAAATTTTTCTTAACTTCTCTAATAGCCTTCTGGACAACTCCATCTCTACTATACGCTGAGGATCCGTAATCATCTTTCCTAGAAGGAATGCCGAAGAGGAGTATAGACTTAACACCAACTTCAAGTAAATCTGAAACTTCTTTAACTAATTCATCTATAGATAATCTCTCCTGACCTGGCATACTATCTATCTTCTCTCGACCGATTAAACCTTCACGGACAAACAACGGCATGACCAGTGAAGATAAATCTACATGTTCTTCAGCTATGAGATTTCTCAAAGTTTTGATTTTTCTAAGCCTCCTCATCCTGATTTGTGGAAAACCAGCTTTAAATGACTGCATCATCAAGATTAATTTTAGTAGTGTAATCTTTTTAAGCATTTCTCTTAGAGAATTCTTTGAGAAGAACTGTATGAGAATGCCGTTCTTTATTGAAATGTCTGGGAAAACAGTACTAATAATAGGTGGAGGTGAAGAAGGATTCAAAAGAGCTGAGAAATACTGTAAGACAGGTGCTAGGATAATAGTCTATAGTAGGAGCTTCGATGAAAGGATACTTGAGTTAGCTTCTAGAAGATTTATAGAGTTAGTTGAAGGAGATGTTGTTGAAGAAGAGAAACTTGAGAAGCTTGTAAAGGAATCAGATATCGTCATGGTAACGTTGGATACAAGAGAGCATAATGAATACATCAAGGAGATTGTAGAAAAACATAAACGGTTACTGAATTTAGCTAATGATGCATTTGAGACAGATCTAGTTGTACCGATAGACACATCTGTCGGACCGTTTAGAGTAGCTTTAACAACTGAAGGAAAAAGCAGCATGGTTGCGAGAGAAGCTTTATACAAGATCAGGGAAGTGCTTGAGAAGGATATGGAACTCCACTTACTTGCAGAGCTAATACATCGTCTAAAAAAGATTCTCAAAGAAGCAAATTTGACGCCGAAAAAGAGGATGGAGATATACCGTAGAGTTTATAGCGACCAAGAGTTTAGACGGTATGTTAAGACCGGGGACATAGATTCTGCTACTAAGAAGATTCTAGAGATTCTAAAGGAAAATAGTGTAGAGATTGGAGAGGGATTGTAATTGAAGATTCCACGTATACTTATCTCCAGTGTGAGTGGGAAATCTGGGAAAACGACTGTAACGATAGCTTTGATAAAGAAGCTTAGAGAACATGGTTTAAGAGTGCAACCATTCAAAGTTGGACCAGACTTTATAGACCCCTCTTATCACACATACTTCTCTGGAACATATTCTAGAAATCTCGATTCAGTAATGTTTTCCGAAGAGACTATTTTAGCTTCTTTCATAAAAAATTCATCTAACTCTGATGTAGCTGTAATTGAAGGTGTCTTCGGACTATATGATAGTGTAGATGGGGTTACAGAGAAAGGTAGCACGGCTGAAATATCTAAAATTCTGAGGACTCCCGTGATACTCGTAATGAATGCTGAGAGAATAAACAGAGGTCTCATCCCAATACTGAGAGGTTTTAGAGAGTTCGATAGAAAAGTGAGGATAAGAGGAGTGATAATAAACAATATTGCTAATGAACGTCAAAAAGAAAAGATTGTCAAAGCTTTCAGAGAAGAGTTTAAAGATGTAGAGGTTGTTGGAACAGTTCCTAGAAGTAGGATAGTTGAAGAGAAGATGAGGTATAGACACTTAGGTTTAACACCTGTCTCAGAGAGAAGTAGAGAGATGATAGAAGTGGAGGAAGCAATAAAGTTTGTTGGAGAACATATAGAGATAGATAAGATTATCGAAATCTCAAGAGAAGCTGAAGATCTCCCAGAAATAGAATTAGATTTCCCAAGAGTTAAAGTAAATGTAAGAGTCGGCGTAATGATAGATGATGTTTTCTCATTCTACTATCCAGAAAACGTCGAGTATATCCAGAATACTGCTCAAAGAATAGTAACAATAAATTCTCTAAAAGATTCTAAGCTACCAGAGATAGACATGCTCTACATCGGTGGAGGGTTCCCAGAAGTGTATGCCGAAGCTCTCGAGAAGAATAAAACTATGAAGAAAGAGATTGTTAGAAATGTGGAGAAGGGGATGAAGATCTACGCTGAGTGTGGTGGACTTATGTACCTTTCAGAAAAAGTTAAAGCATTCGATAATAAAGAGTATGAGATGGTAGGATTAATAGATGGATTTGTAGAAATGTTTGAGAAACCTGTCGCTCACGGATACACGTATCTAGAAGCTCTAAGAGGTAATCCTCTCGCAGATCCTGGCTCAGAAGTCGTTGGACATGAATTCCACTACTCGAAGATCAACCTACGTGAAGAAGTAGATTATGCTTTCAAAGTCAAGAAAGGATACGGTGTAAACGGTGTACATGATGGAATAATTAAAGAAAATATTCTAGCGATGTATACGCACCTACACGTTCTACATAACTATAGAATATTCTTGAGAATGCTTAAATGGGTTGAAGAAAGCTAGTAGTACCCTATGCTACGGAGGAATTCCAGTATTTCCTTATTGACTCTTTCAGGTGCTTCTAAGAGAAAGTAGTGTCCATATCCCTCTAGTATGATTAGCTTAGAGTTTGGAATCATTTCTTTAGCTCTCTTCACATAATCTAATGGTACCCTATCGTCTCTATCACCAGCAATTATAAGTGTGGGGACCTTGATCTCACCTAGCTTCTTCGATGCATCGTACCTACTAAGAGTCTTAACAAGATTTAGGTAGTCTCTTCTCCTATTCTCTGTCAAGTCTCTCACAGCCCATTCTATAACTTCACGTGGAGTGTTTGGGTGGAAGGATTTCTCCAATTCTCTTCTTACGAAGTCTTCGTATTTGGTTGATTCAAATCCTTCATAATCTGCGAAATCCATAAACACGGTCAGCATCTCTCTCCAAACTCTTAGATATGCTTCTAGAAGCATTCTAGGTCTCTTAAATAATCTACTTGCAAGCAGGATGAGTGCCTTAACCTTCTCTGGATGCATGAAATAATATTGTGTAGATATCATACCCCCCATAGACCAGCCTATCATAACAACTTCATCTACTTTCAGATGATCGAGAAGCATATCCAAATCTTCAGCCAGCTTTTCAACCGTAGTCGGTTTCTCTAATCTAGCAGACTTCCCATGACCTCTAACATCCATGGCTACAACTTTATAATATTTTGATAACTCAGGTATCTGCATCCTCCACCATTCATGAGATGCCCAAGCACCATGTATCAAAACGAGCGGACGCCCCTCACCATAAACTTCATAATAAATCTCATCCCTCAGGTAAGGCAACCTAGATCAACATATACAAAATCCATCAAAAATAAATACGTTTTCAAGATACACGAATATAATTCTAAAAAATGTGATAGGTTAGGTAGAGAGTTATTGTAGAGAAAAGTGTTTTAAGGAATGAGGTAGTCAAGTATTGATGGAGTAGAGGAGATCTATGTTAGAGAATCTCTATGGTTTTCTCTTGAATCATAAGAACGTGCCTATCGCTCGTCTCGATAAAGCAGCTTATAAAGACTTGGATTTTGCTCTAAGAGTATTTAAAGAAATAGACGGTGTTTTAGGTGTAGCAATAATCCAGACATGTAATAGAGTAGAGCTTTACGTAGAGTTAAGTAGTGGAAGAGATCCGGGATATCTAATAGAATTCTGGGAAGAGTTGGTTGAAGATCAAGAACTCAGTAAAGATTTAACGATAATTAGAGGTGTAGATGTAGTTCGACACATCTTTAGGCTTGCATCTGGACTAGAATCTATGGTTATAGGTGAGCAGGAAATTCTACGTCAAGTTAAAGACGCATACTATAAAGCTTTAACAATTGGAAGCCTATCAAGAACGATGAAAATTATTTTCCAAGAAGCTATCAGACTCGGTAAAAAGATTAGAACTGAGACAGAGATAGATAAAAGAAGACTTTCTCTTCCCCAGATAGCTGTAGAAGTCGTTGAGAAAATGCTTAGAGACTTAAACGATAAAGTAATAATGATAATTGGAGCTGGAGAAACAGGAGAGCTAGTAAACTCTACGCTAGTAGGGAAGAGCTATAGAAAGCTAACACTACTATTTGCAAATAGAACTTACGAGAAAGCTAAACAACTTGCAAATATAAGTGGTGGAATAGCGTTACAGTTAAATGAAATACCAAACTACCTTCCAATCGCAGACATAGTATTCGTTACAACAAGCGCCCCACACTACATACTGACAAGAGAGAAAGTAGAAGAAGCATTAGAGAAAAGAGAGAAACCCTTGATAATCGTAGACCTATCCGTCCCCAGAAACGTAGACCCAGAAATCTCAGAAATATCTTCAGTCAAACTCTTAACTCTAGACGATATAAAAGAATACGTAGACGAATATATTTACGATAAGATGGGGGAAGTAAAGAAAGTTGAGAATATCGTAGAGAAAGAAGTAGAAAGATTCTTAGAGAAGTTTGAGAGTATGCAAGTGAACGAAATAATCTCTAAGATCTATAAGCGTATTGAGAATATTAGATTAGAAGAACTTGAAGAAGCACTATCAATGATCAGAAAGGTGGAGGCAACTGTAGATGAGAGAACCTTGAAGATAATGGAGTGTATGTCTAAAGCAATAGTAAAGAGAATAATGAATCCATTCATAGAAAACTTGAAGAAAAACTATAGACAGTTAAATTACAACGATTTAGTAAACCTGCTCCAACTCTTCTTCGATACAGAAGATCCAGATAGAATACAATCAAAACATTAAGCAGGAATAACATTGAAAACACGATACCAAGAAGATTAAAGATCAAATAATATAAATTGAAATTCTTCGCTTGATAGTAAAAATATTCTATTCCTACATTTGAGAGATAAATTTTTATATCTAAAAAAATAAATACTCCAAATATTTAATACCATTTAAGGGTGGGATAGGGTGCCGTATGTAGAGTTTAAAGGTCAGAAACTTGAAGTTGATGAAGACGGGTTCTTGCAGGAACCTGAGAAGTGGAGCCCTGAAGTAGCAGAATTCTTCGCTAAACACTTTGAAGGTATAGAAAAGCTTACTGAAGAACACTGGAAAGTTATCAATTATCTTAGAGAGTACTGGCTAAAGTATGGTGTCGCTCCACCAATAAGAATGCTTGTGAAACAAACAGGGTTCAGCTTACAGAAGATATATGAACTCTTCCCTTCAGGTCCAGCTAAAGGTGCATGTAAAGTAGCTGGCCTACCGAAACCTACAGGCTGCGTCTAAATAGACAGCCATTTCTCTGAAAACTAAGAAAGGTGATATGATTGTCCCATGAGGGAGGAGAACCTGTAGTTGTCGAAAGACGTAGAGCTTTAAAAATACTTACAACATTATCTTTTATCTTTGGTCTAGGCAGTCTTTTATCTCTCTTAAAATCTGTTACTGCACCTCAACTTGAGATACCTGAATGGCCTAAACTCAGACTAGCGAACATAAAAGACCTGAAGGAGAATACATGGTACCTATTCTCTTATCCAATTGCTGATATTCCATGTATATTGGTGAAGCTGGGTAAAGCTGTACCTGAAGGTGTTGGTCCAGACAAGGATATTGTCGGCTATGTAATGATATGTCAGCATGCTAGATACTATGGGACAATATACATTCCTCCTAAAGATAAACGGGACCCAAATATCTTAACGTACCTGAAGACTGTTCCTCCAAACATTTTAGAACTATATCCAGAGAAGAACATGTTGTACTGTCCTGCTCATGCAGCTCTATACGATCTTGAAGAGAGAGGTAGCGTTTTAACCGGGCCACCATTCTGTAGTTTATGTAGAGTGTTATTAGAGTATGATGAGGCTTCTGGAGATATTTATGCTGTCAGTTTAGCTCCTCCAGCTCCAGCTGTTCCAGGCGTTACACAATGTTCTACGAACCCTGAAGAATTGAAGAGAATTATGCTTGGGAAGAGGCTTTTATCTGAAACTCTTCTAACAGAGAAGGTGTAGGTAGATGTCTGAAGAGGGAAAAAGTATAGTTGATAGGTTTGCAAGATGGCTTGACGAAAATTTCGGTTTTACAAAAACTATTCTTAGACCTGCGCCAATGTATTCTCTCAAGAATCCATCCTACTGGCTGGGAGCATTAGCTGTTCTTGCTTTCTTCAGTGCTGGAACAGCTGGAGTGATAATGCTACAGTACTATGAGCCTCATCCAGATACAGCTTGGGAATCTGTAAGCAGGATAATGGTGGAGGTCCCCTTCGGCAATCTCATAAGAAACATACACATATACTCAGCATTCTCAATGATCTTTATAACATTCCTCCACTTTATGAGAAATTATTTCGTAGTAGCTTACAAGAAGCCTAGAGAACTTATGTGGATTGTTGGAATGCTTATGGGATTGGTGACTCTGTTGATGGGGTTCACAGGATATCTACTTCCTTGGTATGCTTTATCTTACGCGGCGGTCGGCTTTGGGATAACTATGATCAAACATCTTCCATACCCTCTTAGCAACTTCCTAGAATACCTTGTTGCAGGATATGGTACGGACGTAGAGTTACTTAGGAGATTCTATGTCTTCCATACAGTCCTTCTACCAGCAGTGCTCATAATACTTTTAGCAATTAAGCTCCATATTTTCGAAGTTCATGGAATAACAGAATCTTTAAGTAGAGATTTACCTGAAGAAGACAAGAAGCTGGTTCCATGGTTTCCCCACGTTTTCCTCTACTTCGTTATACTTGCATGTGTATTCTTCGCTTCTATAGTCGTAGCCTCAATAATCTATCCCTTCGGCCTCCATGAGAAATATACTCCGGGTGTTGTAACAATACCTATGCCTGAATGGTATTTCATGTGGACTTACGCTATAGCGAAGACAGAGTTTATTGAGGTTCTCGGAGAAACAGGTTTCAAGATATTCATAACAGTCCTGTTGATAGTAACTCTCCTCTTCATCTTCCTACCCTTCATAGATAAATGGAAAGATAAGCATCCTTCTGAAAGACCGTTCTTCATAGCTCTCGGAGTATGGATTATCATACAGATAGGTTTAATGACTTATCTTGCGTGGATTACAGCCGGCTCATACATAAAGTCAGAACACGCAGTACTCAGCATAATAATTCCAACGATAATAGTGTTTACAGCAGCCTACGTATATAAGAGAAGAATAATGAAGCCGCCTGAGATGGTTTGGGAGAAGTTCGCTAAACTTAGAGCAACCACTCTACACACAAATTCAAAAACATATGTCTGGAATTCTGTTAAACTTATCTTAACGATAGCTTCAGCAGGGCTCTCATTCAGAATCCTATATGGTTCCATATTTGAAGGACTAGGCGTACCGTCTACGATACTCGGCTTAGCATTACTCACTACGTCTACTCTCGAAGCAATGAGAACAATATACTCCGCTGACTTAGAACTTGGAAACGTTAAGAAGGAAAATTGGTTAGGGAGGTGGTTGAAGATTGGTTAATAAGATAGATTTAGCTTTAGCTTTACTCATAGTAGTCCAGCTCGTATTAACTATTTTTGTATGGACGTTGAACCCGATAATTGTATCTCACCAAGTTCTTGCTGCAGGATACATAGCTTCAACATTGATAATACTAGCCATCATAGTTTACGTGTATTATCGTGGAGAAGATTATGATCAAGAGTGGGTTGCGATGGGTATAGCTATGGTTGCTCTAATACTTCTCCTAACGTATCTTAAGGGAGGTGTAGTGTAGATGGATCCAATACTCTTCTTCATAGGTTCTATAACGCCCTATATAGCTTTCTTCGTTCTGATATTCGGGCTAGCATACAGAGTTGTTAGATGGTTATCAATACCTATCCCATTCAGATTTCCCGTAGCTCCTGCACCAGTAACACGTCTAGGAGTATTGAAGAGAATGTCTCTAGATTTATTTGTATTTAGAAGCTTACTAAAAGGGAATAAGAAACTCTGGATCGGAGGTTACGTATTCCACGTAGCTTTAGCGATAACATTGATATCTCACATACTTAACGTATACTTCCACTATATCTGGGATGTCGTAGGATACTTCTGGTATGAAGCTGTACTATACTCTGGAATATTTTTCCTAGCCGCTCTCATATTCTTATTTGTCAGAAGAATTGTATTACCGAATGTTAGATACATCTCGAAGATAAGTGATTACATTATCTTGATATTGTTGATAGCTATTGTCTTCCTCGGAGTCTACATGAGGAGTTTCGGGCTTATAGATATTTCAGCCGTAAGCACATACATGTATAGTCTACTGACCTTCAACCCTACAGCTCCTCCAGATAACATATACTTCCTTACACACTACATACTAGCCCAGATACTCTTCATCTACATACCATTTAGTAAGGTATCGCACCTAATTGGATGGATACTCTCAACAACGAGAAATAAGAGAAACATAACTAGATGGAGGAGACATGTTAATCCATGGGATTATCCAGTCAAGATAATGACTTGGGAGGAATATTACGAGAAGTTTAAAGACGAACTTGAAACGATAGGACCTGGAGGTGAGAGAAAGTGAAGATAGATAAGAGTTTACCAGCTAGAAAGTATAAGCTATACGCTACTTGGAAACGTGATATGGAGACTCTTGAACTACCTTTCCCAAGAGAGTGGAGTCATAAAGAATTCAATCTACCACCCGACTGGAAGAAGATAGCTTTAAAGAAGATGGAGGAAGTTGTAAATAAGTATAGATCTGTAAAACTATTCCTAGACATATGTGTAAAATGTGGTGCATGTACAGATAAGTGCCCATTCTTCCTCGGAACACTAGATCCAAACAATATGCCTGTAGCTAGACAAGACTTATTCAGATCAGTTTACAAGAAATACTTTACATTAACTGGGAAGATCTTTGGAGCACTTGTTGGAGCAGAAGAACTTACAGAAGAGATGGTTGAACTCTGGTATACATACTTCTACCAGTGTTCCCAGTGTAGAAGATGCTCAGTATTCTGCCCCTACGGCATAGATACAGCAGAAATAATGATAGCTGCTAGAGAAGTCTTAACAGCAATAGGTCTCAGCCCGAGATCTCTAACAGAAGCTATAGCTAAATGTGAAACAATAGGAAACCATATGGGTATACCTCCAGCAGCACTATTAAGTGCAATACAGTTTGCTGAAGAAGAAATAAAAGAAGAAACAGGAATAGAAATCAAAGTACCGATAAATAAGAAGGGTGCGGAAATACTGTATGTACCACCTTCAGCAGACTTTTTCGGAGGACCACACTGGGGAACACTTAAAGGAGTTATAAAGATGTTTCACCAGATCGGGTTAGATTATACGATAAGCACGTATGCAAGTGAAGGTGGAAACTTCGGTACATGGCTGGGATACGAGCATATGAAGAAGATAAATAAGAAGCTTGTTGAAGAAGCTAGAAGGCTAGGAGTAAAATGGATACTGGGTGGAGAATGTGGACATATGTGGAGAGTTATCCACGCATTCATGGATACTATGAATGGGCCGCTAGACTTCCTCGAAGAACCTGTCTCACCTATAACTGGAACAAAATTTAAACATGCAGCTTCAACAAAAATGGTCCATATATGTGAATTTACAGCAGATTTAATAAAACATGGTAAGCTTAAACTAGATCCATCCAAGAATGATCAATACATAGTCACATACCATGATTCATGTAATCCTGCGAGAGTTATGGGGCTTATAGAAGAGCCTAGATACATACTTAAGAATGTTTGTAGAAACTATGTTGAACTTGATCCGAATGTTAATCGGGAGAAGACTATCTGTTGTTGTGCAGGTGGAGGATTACTCGCAGATGAAACAATAGAGCTTAGACTGAAAGCTGTTAGACCTAAGATAGAAGCTATAAAGAGAACTGGAGCAAACTTCCTCGCATGTATATGTGCTATAGATAAAGCAGCATTCACAGAATACTCTGACCACTTTAAACTAAATATAACAGTTGGAGGAGTACATGAACTAGTAGGCAACGCACTAGTATTCGATTAAACATCCTCTTAATTTATTTCTCCCCAAACTAATATTATCTAGTTATGAAGTTTAGAAGAAAGATAATTGTAGGTATAGCTGGTGGAAGTGACCCAGACCCGCCTACGAAAGCTGTAGAAAAGACTAGAAAATTTGCTAAAGCGCTTTCAAAATATCGGGAACGATTAGTCTTAGCTAGTGGTGGAGATGGTGGTTTAATGAAGATTGCATGTGAAGAATTTGTTAAGAATGGTGGGGAAACAATCGGCTTCATACCTCTTGAAGATGAGCATAGGAGACCGGGAGAACCTAGATACAATCCATACAATACAATTAGGATACTATCAGGCGTAACATTCCAAGCTAGAAGTATAATGCTTGTTAGAAGTAGTGATTCATTTGTAGTCCTAGGAGGAGGAGCTGGAACAATAATAGAAGCATACCTAGCATACATATACTCAAAACCCCTAATAATATTGATGGATACTGGTTACCCTACAGACAACTTAGAGAAGATATGTGTAGAAGGATACTTGGATCATAGGAAGATAGTTAGACCAGTATTTACTAGTGATCCAGAAGAAGCTGCAGAACTAGCCTACAAGATGAGTTTAGAAAACATTATGAATCCTTAATGTTTAAGCTGATAGTATGCTCCCAGTACTGATAATACTACTACAATTACTAGGTACAGGAATGAGTTGAGTGGTATGATCATCTGGATTCCTGTCGCAGTTACGAGGCCTCCAGTTACAGCTGTTACAATAGATAAAATCTTGTTGAAGAAAGCAGCAATAATTATGAACACTATTACGGCTAGGATTAGAGAGTATATCCAGTTTTCAAAATAGGATAATGAGAAAGTATAAACAGAGTATCCAGCTATGAAACCTACAACTATCCCCATCAATAAGAGTGATAGAAGACCGAAACCTACGAAAGCGATTATTGGTAAAATAATATTCATAGGCTCTCCTAAAGATAGTCTCGGTAATATGAACTGGTACGTTAAGAATGCTCCTAACAATCCTCCAAGAATAAAAACTATAATCTTGATAAACTTCCTTCCAAGAAATGTTAAAAGAAGTCCCAGCAAGATTAACAATATTCCATTTATAGGTGCTAACTCAAAATTTAATTGGAGTTGTAGCATTCTCCTCTTAAGATTTCTTTTTCAACATCTAAATAAGTTTTTCTTTAATGTGCTGTATTACGTGTTCTGTTACTTCATCGAGAGTTGATGAACCACCTAGATCCGGTGTGAGGATTTTACCTTCATCTAAAATCTTCTCTACGGATTCTCTTATAATTGTAGATGCTTTCAGGAAGTCTCTCGAATTTCTTTTATACGCTATCCATTCGAGCATCATAGAGGCTGTCAGTATCTGACCTAGAGGATTAGCGAATCTCGGATCTATATCTGGAGCTGAACCATGCACAGGCTCAAAGAGACCGAAATTATCACCTATATTTGCTGAACACGTTAATCCAATCGATCCTACGAGTCCAGCTGCTTCATCACTAAGAATATCTCCAAACATATTTGGTGTAAGAAGTACATCAAATCTCCATGGATTTACTATTAACTGGTAAGCTACATTATCAACATACATGTCTTCAACAACTATATCTCTAAAAGATCTAGAAACTTCTAGAACTACATCTCTAAAGAATTTGTAGCTTCTTAAAACATTAGCTTTGTGGACTATTGTGACTTTACGTTTTCTTCTTGATGCTAGATCGAAGGCTATCTTAGCTATCCTCTCTGTCCTCCTCCTAGTTATTACTAGTAGTGAGACAGCGTGATCAACTCCAATATCTTCAACACAACGATAAAGATCTTCAGTATTCTCTCTAACAATTACGAAATCTATATCTTTCCAGAAAGTTTTTACACCTTTAAAACTCTTAAATGGACGTATATTAGCATATAGATCAAGTTCTTGTCTAAGGAAAACTATAACATCTTTAGCAGTTTCACCTACAGGTCCCTTTAAACATACGTCTGAATTCTTTATCTTCCCCAAAGAATCTCTAGGTAGAGGAGAACCATATTCTCTTAAAGCATTATCACCTGCAGGTGTATCTATAAATTCTAGGTTAAGATTAAAAATATCGTTTACAGTATCAAGTATTCTTAAGGTTGAGTTCATAATCATAGGACCGATACCATCACCCTTAATCACACTTACTTTTACCATAATCACCAGCTCAGAACACATTCTAGATAAAACTCTTAAATTAACATTACTCTACGATTATGCTTTAAGTAAGTGGAAAGAAAGATCTCGCTAAGAATTCTTAGAACCATGCTCCTTTTCCTGTAGAAAACTTAAATAATATCTCTATAGTTAGAATATTCAAAGGAGTGTGGTGGGAATATTGCTTGGTCTCTTATAAACCCACCTAAATTTGATGTAAGAAGAATTCTATCTATATCTCAGAATACGTTTCTGGAAGGTGTTGAACCTATCGCTATAATTCTTCTTCTCTAGGGGGATTTCTATGGCTTGGAGAAATATGATCTCTGGAGAGTCTAAACTTCCGGAGAAGGTAATGATTCTAGATACAACTCTTAGAGATGGTGAGCAAACACCTGGAGTTGCATTAACCATAGATGCTAAGATGGAGATTGCTAAAGCTTTAGATGAGCTTGGTGTAGATGTAATTGAGGCAGGTTTCCCAATAGTTTCTAGAGGTGAGGAAGAAGCTGTAAAGAGGATTGTTAAAGAAAATCTAGATGCGGAAATATGTGTACTTGCAAGGGCAGATAGGAGGGATATAGATAAAGCATTAGAATGTGATGTAGACTGGATACATATATTCATCGCTACCTCCAATATTCACTTAACACATAAACTCAAGATGACTAGAGAAGAAGTCTTAAAGAAGATAGAAGAAGCAATTACATATGCGAAGGATCATGGAGTGGTAGTACATTTCTCAGCTGAAGATGCTACTAGAACAGATCTAGAATTCCTTGTGAAAGTATTTAAGGTAGCTGAAGAATCTGGAGCAGATAGTGTAGATATACCTGATACTGTAGGTTTCGCTATACCTATAGTTATGAAGAAGATTGTATCGAAGGTTAGGGAAAATGTAAAGATACCTGTAGCTGTCCACTGTCATGATGACATGGGTCTAGCTGTAGCAAATTCTCTAGCTGGAGTAGAAGCGGGAGCAGAGATAGTACACGTAACCATAAACGGCATAGGTGAGAGGGCCGGAAATGCATCACTAGAAGAAGTAGTCGTTTCACTCCATACGCTCTACGGCGTAAAAACAAATGTAAAGTTAGAGAAAATATACGAACTCTCTAGACTCGTCGAGAAGCTAACAGAAATAATTGTTCCAAAGAATAAAGCAATAGTTGGAGAAAATGCTTTCAGCCATGAAAGTGGAATACATGTTCATGGAGTTATATCTTCTCCTGAAACATATGAGCCTATAGATCCATCGATAGTAGGTAGAAACAGGAAGATCATCATAGGTAAACACTCTGGAAGACACTCCATAGAAGAACTTTCAAAACAATTCGGCATAAGACTTACATCTGAACAAACATTAAAGGTGCTCATGGAGGTTAAGAAGAAATGTGATCAAGGTATAAAGATGACGGAAACAGAGTTCTTAAAAATTATCGAAGAAGTATGTGGTAAAGAAGTCTTCAAGAAACCTGTAGATATACGTGGAATCCTAGTAGAGAATACTCTAGATAAATCTATTGCGATACTTTCACTCAATGAACCAAACAATAAACTATACTTTGGTGTTGGAAGAAATCAGCTAGAAGCATTCTTAGAAATCTTCAAACAAATATTAATGGAGGAGAAAGGAGCAGAAGTAAAAGATTATAAGATATGGTTTGCCCAGAAACCTAAAGGATACTCTGAGTCGGAAGTAATATTATCAGTGAACGGCTTAGAGTTTATTGGTAGAGGTGTACATCCAGATCCGTATATAGCTTTTGCACAAGCTTTCATAAACGCGTTTATACAATCTATGCAGAGAGGTGGAGCAAATGGTTGAGATCACGGGAGCGAAAGCATTAGTAGATTCTCTGAAAAATGAAGGTGTGCATGTAATATTCGGCATACCTGGAGGAGCCATAATGCCTGTCTACGATGTACTTAGAGATTCAGACATAAGACACATACTTGCAAGACACGAACAACATGCTGCACATATGGCCGATGGATACGCTAGAGTTAGTAAGAAACCAGGTGTATGTATGGCTACATCAGGCCCAGGTTCAACAAACTTAATTACTGGAATAGCTAATGCATATATGGATTCTTCTCCCGTAATCGCGTTTACAGGTCAGGTTTCAACATTTGTAATGGGTATGGGTGCATTCCAGGAAACGGATATGGTAGGTCTTACAACACCTATAACTAAATGGAGCTACCAAGTTAAGTCTGTTTCAGAGATACCTTCTATAGTGAAGACAGCTTTTAAGATAGCGGTTTCAGGTAGACCTGGTCCAGTAGTCATAGATCTGCCTAGAGATATTCAAACATCTTTTGGAGAAGTTGATATCAATGACGCCAAGATTGTCAGGAAGATCATCAACCCATCTCCACCAAAACTTGAGATTGTTAAAAAGATAGTTGAATACCTACTTGAATCTGAGAAACCTGTAATTTTAGCTGGAGGAGGAGTAAAGTGGGCTAAAGCTGGTAAACTACTACTTGAACTTGCTGAAAAACTATTGATACCTATCGCAACAACATTCATGGGGAAAGGGGTGATACCGGAAACCCATCCACTCGCATTAAGATGTGTAGGTATGCATGGAAACCCTGTAGCACATGAAGTCATAATGAATGCAGACCTTTTGCTAGTGATAGGTGCACGTCTCTCAGATAGAACTACGTGTAAGATAGATGAGTTCGGTTCAGGGGCAAAGATAATACACATAGATGTCGACCCTTCTGAGATAGGGAAGAATAAGGATGTAGATATAGGGTTGGTTGCATCTGCAGATCAAGCACTTAAAGCAATACTAGAATGTCTTAACCAGATAGCTTTTAAGAAAGAGAAGAGTAGCTGGATGAAGAAGATTGAAGAAGTAAGAGAGAAGTGGAGAGAAGTTATCGGTGAAGATGGAGCGATAAATAAATCTGAAGTTTCTAGTGTGTTTAAAGCTCTTAGGAGAGCAGCTCCACCATCCACTATAGTTACTACAGAAGTTGGACAGAACCAGATGTGGGCATCAATATTCTGGACTGTGATTGAACCAGATACATTCATATCATCTGGAGGTTTAGGTACGATGGGTTTCGGTTTCCCAGCAGCTATTGGAGCGAAGATAGCTAGACCAGACCTACCTGTAATAGATATAGCTGGAGATGGAAGCTTCCTCATGAATGAAAACAACCTAGCAGTAGTATCTTCTGAAGATATACCTGTTATAGTAGTTATACTAGATAATAGAGTACTTGGAATGGTTGCACAATGGCAGAGAATATTCTATAATAGAAGATATTCAGCTGTCCAGTTTAAAGATATACCTGACTTCGTCAAGCTAGCTGAAGCATATAACGTTGAAGGTATAAGAACAAACAATCCAGAAGAAATAGAAAAGGCTGTTTCAAGAGCGATAAGAAATAATACAGCTCTATTAGTAGATGTACCAATAAATCCTGAAGAAGATGTCTTACCATTCGTACCTCCAGGAAGAAGCTATAAAGATGTAATACTTCCAGGAGGATTGAGAAAATGAGTAGGCAGGATTTTAAGAATTATGCTTTGTATGGTGTAACGATAAATCAACCAAATATGATAGAGAAGCTAGCTGGAACAATACGTCGTTCACCTAAACTATACGTTCTCTTAAAATTCCATTATGAAGTTGAACGAGAAGACGAATCGAGAGGAATCTTTTACATAGAAGTCAAAACTAATAAGAAAAATATTGAAAGGCTCACCAAGCTCTATGAAACATATGTTGAAGTGCTAAAAGTAGAGAATAAGGAAATAGATTTTAATGAAAATCTTTAATACGGGTACTTTAATTAAATCGATTATGATTAAGATCTGGAGAGATGAGGATATAGATTTAGAGATCTTAAAAGATAAAATCATAGGAGTTATAGGTTATGGAAGCCAGGGGAGAGCACAAGCTCTAAACATGCACGATTCTGGATTGAATGTCATAGTTGGAGTTAGACGTGGAGGGAAATCTTGGGAAAAGGTTTTAGAAGATAAACTTGAGGTTGCTGAAATAGAAGAAGTTGCAGAACGTGCAGACATAATATATATGCTCATACCCGACACAGAGCAGCCGAAAGTCTACAAAGAAAAAATAGAACCATACTTAAAGAAAGAGAAAACAATAGCCTTCTCACATGGATACAATTTCCACTACCGTCTCATAGATCCACCAAAATGGGTGGATGTAATAATGGTAGCTCCAAAAGGGCCGGGTCCTCTCGTAAGAGAAATGTATCTCAAAGGTGATGGTGTACCAGCTCTCGTAGCTGTAGGTAGAGACTATTCAGGAAAAGCTTTACAGAAAGCTTTAGCTATAGCTAAAGCTATAGGTGCAGCTAGAAGAGGTGTTATAGAGACTACCTTTAAGGAAGAGACGGAAACAGATCTGTTAGGTGAGCAAGCTGTATTAGTTGGAGGTGTTATGGAGCTTATCAAGAAGGGGTTTGAGGTACTGGTGGAGAATGGATACAAGCCAGAAGTAGCATACTTTGAAGTATGTCATGAACTTAAACTCATAGTCGACTTGATATATAGAGGAGGGTTGATGGAGATGCTTCAATCAGTTTCAGATACAGCGAAATTCGGAGGATTAACAATAGGACCGAAGATAATAGATGAACACGTGAAAGAGAATATGCTGAAAGCTTTAAAGAATATTCAGGACGGGAGTTTTGAAAGATCTTGGACTGGTAATCCTGAAGCTAGGAAAATTCTTGAAGAAAAAATGAATGAAGTAAGTAAGCATCCACTAGAAGTTGTTGGAAAAGAGATAAGGAAGTTATTTGATAGAGTTGTCTAAAAGATATATTAAAGAAGAAAGGGAAGTTTATGTGGGGATGAAATAAAGCTTATGTAAAGCATACTTAATCATCTCCCTTTCTTTTTCGGTAACGTCTCTCTCCATATTTACTATAATAATCTATATAGTAGATGTGTCTTCTAACTTTGGTCATCCATGCCACCATTATTAATAATCATTACTATGTATGC
>Ga0209394_1000528_pt1 | contig 29609 bp, 25 predicted proteins | sample JNZ201metaG_FD_184122 | JGI IMG/M metagenome (GOLD analysis project Ga0209394, IMG submission 184122) | Hot spring microbial communities from Jinze hot spring, China to study Microbial Dark Matter (Phase II) - JNZ 20120812A (SPAdes) (version 3) ... | reverse complement strand
AAGTGAGACCAAGTCCCTATTTTTTAATTTTGCTCCTAATCTTCTCGATCTCTCCTATTAGACCATTTGGCATGAACATTATTATAATTATGAAGAGGAATCCTAGAATCGTTAAAAAATAGTGGGGGTACATTGCTCTAAGATATTCCTCAAGTAATGATAAGAGTATTGAGCCAGTAACTGGACCATATATAATCTGACCCCCTCCAAGGAGGGTCATGACTGCTGGTAGGAAGGAGAAGAGTGGGTCGAAGGCTATATCTGTATTTATGTATGCGGCCCTAGTTGTAAAGCATCCGCCAACGAATCCAATACACATTGCGCTAATTCCAAAGCTTAAGGTCTTAAACAGTATCGCATTTACGCCAATATGGACGGCTGCTTCCTCACACTCACCAATCATCCTCAGAGCTAAACCAAACTTAGATTTTCTTAAAATTGTTGTTAAAATGATTGCTACAAGCGCGGATGCTAAAATAGAGTAATAGATTGCGCTTGGCTCAAATATTATGGGGAGGTATGTTCCACGCGTACCAGTTATTCTTATCTCCCACCACTGAAAGAAGTTTCTAAGCATTTCACTAATCCCGAAGGTGAGTATTGCAAAATATATGCTCTTCACCCTTAATGTCACTAAGCCTATAACTGAAGCTAATACGAAGTTTATTAGCCCCCCAATTAGGATAACTAGGGGTATCGGTATGTGCGGTAAATAACCACGGTAACTCATCTCCAGATACTTTGCTGTGAAATATGCTCCAAGCCCGAAGAAGCCAGCAGATCCTAATGAAACATATTTCGTGAGGCCGGAAAAGAAGTGCCAGCTTATCGTGAGGGCGAGCCATAAGAGTACGGTTCTCAGAACTGATAGATAATAATCAGTTAGGAAATATGGGGCGAATATTAACAATGGGATAGCTAGAATCATTAATGTTGAGGTAACATTAATGGACTTAATTATTTTTTCACCTATCCTCCTAAACATGGCTATCGCCCGAATAAACCCTTTGGTTTACCTATGAGGAAAAGCACGAGAAATAAATATATTATTGCCATGACTATAAGCGGCTCAATCTTCAGAGATAAATAGTATATATATCCTATAATGAAGCCTCCCGCCATACTCCCTATAAAGCTCCCGAGACCGCCTAAAACAATTATTGTGAGGGCAATAAATGTGTATTGCGGCCCTATATATGGGTTTATGTTTGTATAAATCATGGATACAAGCGTGCCAGAAATGGCGCACAATAAGACACCTAACCCAAATGACAGTGAATGCATTTTCTGTATGCTTATCCCCAGGAGCTGGGCTCCTGTAGGCTCCTCTACAACGGCCCTAAGGGCTAATCCTAGTTTTGTTAGACGTAACACTAGATAAAATATTATGCTGAGGGCTACAGACATGATGGCTGAAACTATCATATTTAATTGAAACCTCTCCCCAAGTATAAATACGCTTTCAGTGAGATACACGTTGCTTATCGGCATTGGACCAAATATTATTCGAACCATATTCTGGATAATAAAAAGGAGACCAAAGCATGCTAAAAGAGATCGAAACTCAAGTTCCTCAGCAGACCTCGATATGGAAATAATCCTTCGGAAGATAAGGGCTTGTATCAAAATCCCTATTATAAAAATTATTGGGCCGCTTAGTATTAGTGAGAGGAGCGGGTTCATGCCATAATTACTGAAGAAGATGTTGGTAACGTAGGCACCGAGCATGAGAAACTCGCCATGTGCTACATTCAATATTCTTGTTACACCATACTGTAAATTAAGCCCGAGAGCTATTAAGGAGAAAATTGCTCCTATAATTGCGCCACCAATAATGACATCTATCAAGGACATACACCTCTAAAACAAACTATACCACTTAAAAATTATTATAAAAATATAAAAAATGAGCGAAGGGAATATTGGGAGTTGTGCAGCAGCCCTACCCCCTTTAAGATGGCCAAGCCGGCTTTGGGCAAATTATGGATGCTGAAGCCGCTTCCGGCGGCCATATAACTTCCATCATAGTTCCGCCTTGCCATTGAGTTATTGTTCCCGCCAGCTCACACTGCGCACTATAACCTTGTCTGAACTTGAATTTTCCAACTATAGTATCAAATGTCTCAGTCACGAGGGCATCCCTTATCTTATCTCTGTCGAGACCGTGCTTCTCAACGGCTTTAAAGAGGCATTCTAAGCCAGCATAGAATGTTGCTGATGCTGGAAAGGGATAATCCCCAATGCGTCTTTTATGATCCTCAGCCCATGCCTTTAGCTTCGGGTCTTTATATGCGGTCGCTGGCCAACCGTCATAATAGCATACTCCAATAAGGTCTTTTGGAGTGAATCCGAAGGGGCCGAACACTAAGCCTGGAACTTCCATTGTTGGTCCAATAAATATTAGCTTTGGATTAAAGTTCTGAGCCTTACATTGATGCACGAATAACGCTCCCTCCATGTAACCGCAGAGGATCACAACGTCTACATTTGCTGCTCTGAGGGTGCTGATAAGTGGGGTAAAGTCTGCGATGTCTGGCGGATAGCTTTGGTGAACCGGAACCTCAATCCCCCTCATTACTAGATGTGAGAAGATTGCTCCAGAATACTCTACACCGTGCTGATCTGAATGATATATGATTCCTACACGTTTAATCGGGGTCATTCTTTTGTCTATGTATTCGAAGAGGTCAGCTATTTCCTTTCCAGTCTCGCTGGGCAAACCAAGTACGCTAAAAGCGTACTTGAACTCTCCTCTCCGCATCTTTTCGGCGGCTATCTCGGAACCGAATGTTAAGGCAACCAGCGGGTAACGATATCTCTCAGTAAGCGGGAAGACTGCAAAGTTGAACGCTGTGCCCCAGGGTGCGAAAAGCAGGTCCACTTTATCCTCAATTATCAGCTTCTCAACTAAAGTGAGCATTGTGTCTATAGAATTCTTATCATCGTACTCCTTAAGTTCTATTGGTAGACGCTTCCCATATTCGGGAACATATAGCCCACCTTTCGCATTATAATCCTCGATAATCATGTAATAGTATGCATGGTGGAGACGGCAGGCGGCTGCTGCGGGTCCAGTAAGAGTATGTGCCACTCCAATAACAACCTTATCTTTAGGCGGAAGGACTTTTGGAGGAGCCAAAAAGAAGAGATATATCACTCCTGCTACAACCGCAACGATCACTATAACAGCAATAATTATAGCCTGCATTTTTGTGATAGCCTTCAAAAATCCTCCCCCAATAATTACTAAGGATTTATATGAAAGTGCGATATTTATGCTTTACAGTTTTCTTTTTTCTTTTAAAGATGTATTCTTACTTGCTGAAGCTTTACTAAAAAGAGTTGTTTTGGAAGGTGGGGAATAGGTTATGTATGGCAATTTGGAATAAATAATTTTTAGGGAAGTATAAGCTGGTGTTAATTTTAGGGTAGAATTTTATGAGTGTTGCAGGGGAGTTTGCATCAAAAGTTTCTTCTGGGAAGACTTTAGTGGAGAGAAGAGAGAGAATAGAGAGGGCAATAGGATTAAAAGAGCCTGACAAAGTACCCTTAATATTGTCTTCTTGTGGAGACGTCCTACGCAAGTATTTTACTGGATACGAGCTTTACTTTAATTATGAGAAAGCACGTAAAGCAGTTGTAAAATTTGTTGAAGAGTATCCAGTGGACATGTTTTTGCCAATTTTGGGAGCTGAGGGTTTCTTTTTTGCTCTCGCCTTCGCTGATTACCCGGATATAGCGCCAGCAATTAGGTTCTGGTCAGGAGCCATGCATGATGTCCTTAAAGATAAGTTCACGAAGTGGCCTGGTAGGGAGCTCCCAGAGGATAGCGTCTTTCAGTTCATCGGCGGACAATTTATGGAAGTTAAAGAGTATTCTAAGTTCTCTGATAATCCGGCAGTCTTCATAAACGAAGTTATTTTACCGAGGGCATGTACAAGTTTAGAGAAAGTTGGGTCGCCAGAAGCTAACGCTGCGCTGATTAGGCTTGGCGTTGAAGTGAATAGGGCTCTTAAGTTCTTAGAGGATATTACCATGGATTTAATTAGAATTGGTTTTCCATCATTTCCTTTAACATCCGCCTATGCCCCACTAGACTATATAGGTGACTTCCTTAGGACTCTACCGGGCATCCTTATAGATATAAGGAAATATCCAGATGAAGTTAAGCTGGCATGTGAGTCTCTTGTTGAGCCAATAATAAAGGTTGCGCTGGCTATGAAGCCAGTAGGAGTAAAATATGCGTTTATACCATTACACCTCAATGAATATTTATCTCCTAAAATATATTACGAATTTTATTGGCCGACGCTTAAAAAGGTTATAATGGCCCTATATGGGCAAGGGATAAAGTCATTTGTGTTTTTTGAGGGGTGGCATGACGCCCACCTTGAAACAATATTGGATTTGCCTAAGGGCTGGGGGGTAGCATTATTTGAGAAAACTGATGTAAGAAAAGCTAAGAAGGTTTTAGCCGGGCATACCTGCGTTATGGGCGGGGTTCCCCCATCATTACTGCTTGAAGCAACACCAGATAAAATTAAGGAGTATGTAAGGAATCTTCTGAGGGAAGTTAAGCCTGGGGGAGGATTTATACTGGCAAATAGCGTTGATATCCCAAAAAATGTTCCTCCGGAGAATTTGAGGGCGCTTATAGAGGTTGTTGAAGAAGAGGGGAAATATTAGCAGTATAACACCTAAAAAATTTAAGACTTGGAAAGGATATACTAGTCTCTAAATGAGTCCGACTTCACGGAGTATTCCCCTAAATTCCTCCTCTCTAAGCGATGCCTTTCTCCCAGTCTCATATAATTTCTTAACCTTATCAACAACAAGCGTGAGTGTTTCTGCATCAGGTTCTTTGCCAGTAATCTCGATTATCTTATGCTTAATGATTGCCTTTCCAGAATATTTGCCTATCGTTAGCCTACGTATGTTTCCAACGAGCTCTGGTGGGTAAGGTTCGTATGTTGCTGGGTCATTTAGAACTCCATGTGTATGAATTCCGGATTCATGGGCGAAGGCGTAGGCCCCTACGATAGCTTTGTTTGGTGGAACAACGTAGCTTGTGGCTCTGCTTATAAGCTCCGCTAAGGCCGTTAGCTTTTGTGTCTTCCCCTCGAACTTCTTGACACCATAATGCATGTATAAATTCATTATAACCTTTTCTGTCTCAGCGTTCCCAGCCCTCTCACCTATTCCGAGAAAAGTTGTGCTTAGGTAGATTCTATCCCATATGCCAGACGCCGCCCTAACAGCCGCCATAGTATTTTCTACAGCATTTCCGAAGTCATCATGCGCGTGGATTTCTATGTCACGTATCTTCGTCTCATACTTGATGGCCTTAATCTTAGCTGGAATACCGTTTGGTAAAGGAGCATTCGGGTCTGAGAGTCCAACCCCAACCGTATCGCATATTCTATAGCATTCGGCCCCGGCCTCGGCGACAGCATTAATAAACCTTTTCTCAAATTCCCAATCAGCTCTGGTGCTATCCTCACCATGAACGAAGACCCTTAACCCATGATCCCTAGCGGCATACTCGACGACCTCAACAACCCTATTTAAGAGATCATCTGGTGTTTTATCTGGCCACTTAGCCCTAAAATGTATATATGAGACTGGGTGAGATATTCCAACTTCCTCAAACCCGCAGTTTATGGCATCATCAATATCCTCTTTAACAGCCCTACACCATCCAGCTAGGCGGGCGTTTAAACCCATCTTCCGTATTAACTTAATGGCTTCCTTATCAGATTTGTGGTAATGATGCAATTCTATGCGTTCAACACCAATCTCATCTAGCAGACGAGCTATTTCAGCAGCATCTTCCGGGGATACTGAGAGTCCGGGCATCTGCACCCCGTCTCTAAGAGTTGTGTCATCAATTATGGGTTCGGTCTTCAAGGATAACCTAAAATAAATATTCTCTAAGGGATCTATCTTTTTATCGATCCCATAACTAATGCCTTTCATAACCAAATCTCCACCTACTTATGTTTGGACTAAACATTTGGTAGATGAGTAGTTATTCGAGTTTTCAGCCTCCTTTCCGAGATGCCCTGAGGAGTTCCATATTATCAAAGTATTTCCTCACGCCCCTCATTCAGGAACATCCCCTATTTTAATGAATTTCCTTTTTATAAATTTTTCCATATTCAAGAATTTTTTAAATTTTCCATCTTTTCCATTGAATAAATGTTCAGTGGGCAAGCAGCAATAAACATTAACATTGAAGTTTAAATAAAGCGTTAATGGTTATTTAGAACCTTAGAGTGCTCTCTCATCAGAAGCGGTAAATTATGTTGTGGCAGAACCCTTAACTAGCATCTAAGGAAACATTTATTTTTCGCCCTTCGGCAAAGTTTTAGGGTTGGAGGCACTATGGTGCACAGGACATATAGAATAGCAGTTCTCCCCGGGGATGGAATAGGCCCAGAGGTTGTGGATGTTGCTGTAGATGTCCTGAAAGCTGTTCAAGGGGTTGTTAGCGGTTTAAGGCTTGACTTTGTTTATGGTGAGGCCGGGTATAATTGCATAGAGAAGTATGGCACAAATCTCCCAGAGAAGACGATTGAGCTCCTTAAGGGGACCCACGCGTGCTTAAAGGGTCCGATGACAACCCCGGAGGAGCCCAGTGCGCCGCCGAGTGTGGCCGTTACGCTTAGGAAGATATTTAATTTGTATGCTAATGTTAGGCCGTGTAAATCTTTTCCAGGCGTCTGGTCCCTTAAGCCTAATATAGACCTTGTTATTGTTAGGGAGAATACTGAGGGTCTTTACTCAGGAATAGAGTATGAAGTCTCCCCCGGTAGGGGTGTTGCTATGAGGATTATAACGCGTGAAGCCTCTGAAAGGGTTGCCAAGTTTGCTTTTAGACTTGCTGAGCGGCGGAGACGCTACTTAACATGCGTTCACAAGAGGAATATTTTACGCATAACGGATGGTATATTTAGGGACGCGGTCTTTACGGTTGCCAAGGAATTTCCATTGGTTCGGGTTGATGAAGAGCATATTGATGCTATGGCAATGAGACTCGTCAAGGAGCCAGAAAGATTTGACGTAATTGTCACAACGAATCTCTTTGGCGACATATTATCTGACGAGGCTGCCCAAGTAACTGGCAGTATAGGAATTGCGGCAGGGGCGAATGTAGGCGACAATTATGGCATGTTCGAGCCCATACATGGCTCAGCGCCTAAGCATGCTGGTAAGGGTAAGGCGAACCCAATTGCAACTATTTTGGCGGCGAAGATGATGCTGGATTGGCTTGGAGAGTATGAGGCGGCTAAACGAATAGAAGGTGCCGTTGAGAGAGTTCTAAGCGAGGGTAAGGTTAAGACATATGATCTAGGTGGAAAGGCAACAACGAAGGATATGGGAAACGCGATAATAGAGAAAATTCTTAATGAGGATTGAACTGAAAAGCTTAATCAAGCTTCACTAAGAACTGTTTTTACCTTCCTATCTCGGGCCGAGTGTAAATCGAATTTTAAGCAGCATTCAGCATTATAATTGCCCTGATTCACCACAACTTAAAGCAAAACATTTTTTAATTTACTTGCCATTTTCTTTAGGTTATGTTGATCCGGTATGGGTAAAACAATTGCTGAGAAGATACTTAGTTTGGCGTCTGGGAAAGACGTGTATGCCGGGGACATAATTGTGGCTAGCGTTGATGCCGCCATGGCGCATGACGGAACCGCCCTGCTAACGATCGAAGCCTTCAATGAGATGGGTGGACGAGGTCTCTGGAATCCATCTAGGGTAGCTCTAGTAATAGATCATGTTGCACCAAGCGCTACGGAGAGCTTCTCAAGGGTTCATAGGGTTATGCGCGAGTTTGCACGGAAGTATGGAGCCACCCTTTACGATGCTGGCTCCGGCATATGTCATCAGCTTATGGTGGAATCCGGACTAGTTTATCCTGGGGCGCTTGTTGTCGGCGCGGATTCCCATACATGCACATACGGTGCTTTAGGAGCCTTTGCGACGGGGATAGGTTCAACGGAGATGGCTGCTGTCTTCATGTCTGGTAAACTGTGGTTTAAGGTTCCAGAGACCATTAGGATTGAAGTAAATGGTTTCCTACAATCAATGGTTCTACCTAAGGATGTAATATTGAAGATAATTGGGATGATTGGGGCTGATGGCGCAACATATAAGGCTGTTGAGTTCTGCGGGCCAACGGTTAAAGCCATGAGCATGGATGGCCGCTTAACACTATGTAACATGGCTGTTGAGATGGGTGCCAAGACTGGCATAATTGAGGCTGATGGAAAGACAATTGAGTATTTAAGTGGTTTGGGGGTTAAGGAGGGTTTAAGTTTTAGGAGCGATGAGGATGCCGTCTTTTCAAGTAAGATAAGTCTCGATGTCTCAGGCCTAGAACCCCAAATCTCATGCCCACATAAGGTGGATAACGTCAGATCCGTTAGGGAGGTTGAAGGAAAAGAGATAGATCAGGTCTTCCTCGGCTCGTGCACAAATGGTCGGCTAGAAGATCTAAGGATTGCCGCCGAGATACTTAGAGGTAAAAGCATTAAGAAGGGTGTCCGCATGATTGTTACACCATCTTCAAGAAGCATTTATCTACAGGCTTTGAAAGAGGGGCTAATAGAGATCTTTATGAGGGCTGGGTGCATTGTTTGCAACCCCGGATGCGGACCATGCGCCGGAGCTCATCAGGGTATACTTGCGCCTGGCGAAGTCTGCCTATCAACATCCAATAGAAACTTTAAGGGTAGGATGGGAAGCGTTGATGCGGAGATATACTTGGCTTCACCAGCAACGGCCGCGGCTTCCGCCATTGAGGGGAAGATAACCGACCCAAGGAGGTTGTTGAGGAAGTAGGAGAGTGATTTAGTTGCATTATGATAGGATTGTCGGTAGGGTTTGGAAGTTTGGAGATGACATAAACACGGACCTAATTATTGCCGGGAAATATAAGCTGAGTATAACTAATTTAGATGAGCTCTCAAGGCACGCTATGGAGGCTCTCATACCCAACTTTGCTGAAAAAGTTAAAAGGGGGGACTTGATTGTTGCTGGGAGGAATTTTGGCTGCGGTTCAAGCCGTGAGCAGGCTCCTCTCGTCCTTAAACATTTAGGTATAGGCGCCGTTATAGCTGAATCCTTTGCACGCATATTTTATAGGAATGCTATAAACATTGGGTTACCAGCTGTTGAGTGTAAGGAGACTAATAGGGTATCTAATGGAGATACTCTTGAAGTTAACCTTGTGGATGGCTATATAAAGAATTTGACGAAAAATGAGGTCTATAGCGTTAAGCCAATTCCGCCAGCATTACTGGAGGTTTTAGCAAGCGGCGGCCTAGTAAACTATGTGAAAAAGTATGGAAGGCTGCCTTGGTAGATTCCTCTTATAGTGCCTAAAAATTTTATTGTATGCACGCTAACACCGTTCTCTTTATCAATGCCTTCACTATTGAAACCTTATATTTATTGTATGGTAGTGGATTAGCTTCCTCGACTATTTTCTCAGCGGCCTCTTCTATAAGTCTCTCATCGACTTTTTTCCCTTTAACGTGCTCCTCTACCCTTGTAGCCCTATAAGGTATTGGGGCGACAGCATTGAGGCAGACCTTTACATCTTCAATTACACCATCCTTACATCTCACCAAAGCCGCGCAGTTCGCTATGGGGAAATCTATAGATTCCCTCAGAGCAAACTTCATGAACTTACTCTTAGTTCCAGGTTTAGGCGCCGGCACCTGTATCTCGATAACCATCTCGTCTGGCTCTAAAATTGTCGATTTAAGGCCTGATGCGGTGAAGAATTTCTCTATAGGTATCATCCTCTTATTTGTGACGATATTTGCGCCTAAAACTATTAAAGCTGGAGCTACATCAGATGGGTGAGCCATTACACACCCACAATTAAGGCATCTCTGAGCCTCCTTAGTAGCCTCCTCAAAACTAATCCCAAGAATATCTTCAACCTCCAAGCTCTTTATCCTATCAGTGGGCAAGAGCTCCGGTATACTTATCCTAGCCATCTTCTTTAAGCTTGAAACATCAACCCTTTCTAGTCTCACCTCTACGCTGGGTTTCTTTTCTGGATCACCCCTGCTCGTTAGGAATTTATCTATTGAGGCTGCCGCCCTCCTGCCAGCAGCTATCGCTTCAATGACTGTGGCCGGACCTGTAACTACATCCCCTCCAGCAAATAAGTTTCCGCCCACGTAGCCTGTTTCATCACACTTTAGTTTTCCTTTTTCATCCAAAAACTCTGGGGGTATAAAGGTTAAGTCTGGAACCTCACCGACAGCTTTTATAATAGCATCACATTCCAGCTCAAACTCCGAACCTTCTACAGGGATTGGAGCTGGTCTCCCAGTCTCATCAGGCGGGCCTAGTCTCATCTTTATGCATGTAAGAATTATCTTTCCATCTTTTCTCTCAGCTCTTATTGGCTGTGTTAAAAACTCAAATTTTACTCCCTCCTCAACGGCCGCCCTCACACCCTCTTTCAAGGCCGGCATCTCCCTCTCGGTGCGCCTGTAAATTATTGTCGGCTCAGCCCCTAACCTAAGCAGCACCCTAGCCACGTCTATTGCCACATTACCTCCACCTATCACAACAACTTTCTTCCCAATTTTCTCCAGAGAAGAAGTGTTAACTTTCTTTAGGAAGTCGAGCCCATTCTCTATAAGCTCTTCCCCAGGTATACTCATCATAATTTCTTTCCAGGCTCCAATTGCAAGGAAGACTGCATCAAAATTCGTCATGATCTCTTTGAGACTCGTATCTCTGCCCACTGTTGTATTGAACCTGAAGTTTATGCCAAGCCTATCCCTAAAGATTTCGCCAATCTTTTCCACAATATCCTTTGGGAGCCTAAAGGGTGGAATTCCATACCTTAGCACGCCGCCAGCAGATCCCTCTCTCTCAAATATCGTCACCTCATAACCCAGTTTACGCAGGTAGTAAGCTGCTGTAAGGCCCGCTGGACCAGCACCGATAATTGCTACCTTCTTTCCAACACTTGTCTCCGGGGGCTTCATCATTTTATCAGCGTTTTCCAATATATAATCTCCTAGAAAACGCTCAATGGCTCTTATGGCCAATGGTTCGTCTAAAATATTACGGCTACATTGCTCTTCACACCTATGTGGGCAAACCCTGCCAGTCACAAATGGTATTGGATTAACATCCAATAGTACCTCAGCTGCCTCTTCAATGTTGCCAACTTTAACCTTCTTCATAATTAATGGTATATTTGTGTCATTTGGGCAGCCATAAACGCATGGTTCAGGTATATCAAGCTTTGCGCAGCCGAATATCGAATGATACCTATTATCGCCCATTAGGGCCCATGCCTTCCCCCCAGGCCCCTTTCTTAGACAATAGAAACGATTATCTTCCTTCCTGAAGTACCAGCATCTAGTTATTTGACAAATGTTTCCCCCTATTGTACCCATTTCCCGCAGATGGGGTGATGCAGCTCTACTACAGGCCTCGGCGAGGGCGGTGTACTTTTCCCTAACAAGAGGGTTCTTGGCAATATCCTCGAGTCTCGCCAGAGCTCCTATCTTTAATACCCCATCCTCCTCCCTAATATATTCTATACCGGGCTCAATCGTCTTTAAGTTCACGAGAATTTCTGGATAAGATTCCTCTGGTAATGGCTGAAACCTCAATATGGTGAGCAGATCTGTTCCCCCAGCGATGGGCCACGCCTTCCCACGATACTTTGCCAGAATTGAGGCAGCTTCCTCAACACTTTTAGCATTAAAATAATCGAATCTTCTTAACGACCTCATATCATCCATCTCTCCACACAACACTTCATTATAAAAACTTGGTATTATTACTTCTAATAAATTATTAAATTATTTTTTATTCTAATGTTCAAAACCTAGAATCCCTCTTGCGTATCCTGAAAAGTTTGTGGTGTTTACTGCAGTTTACTCGTCCTTTATTGGACGGCCAAAGACATCAAATATCTGCGGCTTCCTTCTCCTGAATGGTGTCGCAAACTTCATTTTTAATGCTCCTATCTTCTCTAGGTGCGCTATGCATGTTCGAGTGCATAACGCTGCTATCCTATCAGGCTTACCCCTCTCATGAAACCTATTTGGCCTAGCGCCATTTGGGCACATCCTACACACAGAATAGTCCACTTCACCAATAATCATCTTTTTCCCCGCTATAGTAATTTCACGTCTCTTATCCCTACTTATAGCGCTAAAGGGGCAAATGTCGGCGCACTCCATACAGAGGTCACATATCTTTCCCTCATACACCGGGTCTGGCTCAAGCGGCATCTCTGTTATAATGAGCTGGAGTCTCTGCCTAGGCCCGAATTCAGGGGTTAACAACATGTCGAGGTATCCTATCTCACCCAGCCCTGCAGCTACAGCCGCAAATTCGGGATCTGGATGAACATTTGGCTCAACCCTGCCCGGAGCAACACTAATTCCCTGGGGCCAAGCTTCTGGCGGATAAGGAAATACTGGGACCGCCTCGTATCCCTCGTTCTCTATGGCACACACTAGATCATACACCGTTGCAGCGATAAAGACATCTTCAAGCTGAACCCTTCCATAACGTTCATAGTCAAAGGTTATCGTATGCATCCTCCTGAAATCGTCATATGCGCGAATTATTAAGCCCTCCTCAATGCCGCGTAGAGCTCCACGAACAATTTGTCTCCCCACAACAATAATGGATTTGGCTTCTGGGAGTATTGATGCAGGGTGCATGTGGGCTGGGACATCCTTAAAGCGCTCAATAGGGGCCACGCCAACCAGATCTGCGCCAAGCTTCCTCGCCAAATTTTTAACTTCTTCAGAATTCATGCTCCAACGCCCCCTACTATTTTAGGTCTTTTCCACTATAAAGTTTTTGAGTTTTAATGAAAATTCTTTGGTGATAAGTTTTCTCTAACTTAGCTTGCTAAGACCGTTTATTGGGGTTTGGGTCCTCTATTCTAATTTCACATAATAGGTTTAATTTCATATAGTATGAAACGTTTTCCCTCAAATAGCATCGTTGCATTAAAGGTTGTGGTTGGCGGGAAGAGCTTGTCCACTAGGACTAATATATGCTCATACCGCCGGAACTCGAAGAAGAACATGAATGTAGTGTCGGTTCTAGTTATATATTCTATCCAATATGCGTAGAATGGGCTGGCAAATATTATTGATTTTGGAGGTATATACTGCTTCATTATCTCAATTTCTTTATAATCCTCCTCACTTATCGTTGGCATTAGAGTTCTTGAGGCATTGAAGGTTTGGGCAATTATTGGGGAAAAGCATAGAAAGAGCGCTAACGCCAGAACCGCAACTCTACCTTGAATCTTTGAGAAGCCGTAGCCGATTATAAAGGCTATTATAATGAACTCCATGTAAAGGAATCGCCATATCCACTCGATTGGAATGAGTAGGGATATGAGCAGAACTAAGATTCCAATAACAGTAACTGAGGTAAGGGCTAAAACAGCCTCCTTCCTCTTATGGCGCATTTCATAAACTAACAAGATTATTCCAAAGATGATTGCTGCCAGAACAATGGCCCCACTCATATAATCAGTGATAAAGCTTCTTAAAATATCAGTTGAAGTAATTGTAATGGGCCTGAATCTGTAGAATGGAGATAAGGCGAGGTCTATTCCCTGATAGTAGTCTCTAAAGAAGAACGGAGAAATTAACGGGGCCACAATTATGATGAAAAATGCTATAATAAATAAGATTTCAAGGTTTCTGATGATTTCTTTCTGGCGAGCCCAAAGAAGCCGGAAAGTTATTGCGTACACTATTAGGAAAAGGAAGGCTATAAGGAAGACAACAGCATGCGTAACCCCCACTAGGATCAGGGAGATGGCTGCGGGGAGCAACGTACTTATCCCCCATCTACCAGTGAGCATGCAGTGGAGGTAATATAGGAAACAGAGGAGGAACAGCGTTCCAACAACCATCTTAAGATAATTATTCATCATTAGCACATGTAGTGAAGAGAGAATGCAGGCGAGCGCAGCTATACAGCTTGAGAGCTGAGACTTCGCAACGTTCCTCACCCAAAAATAGAAGGGGACTGCTGAGAGGGCGGAAAAAAGGGCGGTTCCAACCTTCACGCCCAAAGTAATGTTGCCGCCGAAGAGTAGTGTGAAGAACGTGAATATATAGTGTGCGAGAGGTGGGTCCTCATACCTCAACCTCCCAGTCTCAAGAATATTTCTCACCTGAATAAGGTAGTAGGGTCCATCCATGCCGTAAACCAACGCATACCTTGTTAAAAGATATAGGTATAAGATGAGGCCAAAAGTCACAATTAAACTTAAACAGAGAATCTCAGACTTGGTAGTGCCCCTCACCCCCGTCTCAGCTGCCTCCATCGCCATGAAAATCCCTATTAATATGCTCCTCTCATAAAATATAAAACTTTTCAGCATAATCTTCACACTGCATGCGCTTGAGCGCATAAAGCACCGAAAAATCAGCAGAGATGAAGTTATCGCCTGCATAATAAACCCCGATAAAGTTGAGAGATCTGAAGAGATAACAAAGGCGATTGAAGAGGAGAGGATAAAGAGGGGAAAATGAAATAAACTCCATCTCTCTCCCTTTTCTGTTTGGAGGCTGGTTTAATGGTGTTACACCTGAAAGAAGCCCGAAAAAAGAATGAAAACATTATTTCATTCAGAATTCCAAGGGAATTGAGTGTAACACTCCAAAAAATTGGCATAAATCCAAAAGAAGTATGCTTAAAGGCTCTTTACGAAATCGCAAACAGAAGCAGCCTCAGCACAACCTTGAATCAAGAAAAGCCCATTTCAAGCCCCGTTTCAAAAAATAAGCCTGTTTTATTGGAGCCGGGGATGGGATTTGAACCCATCTCGGCGGGTCTGCAGCCCGCCGCCTAACCACTCGGCCACCCCGGCATAACCAAGAATAATTTCATGGTTGACTTAGATAAATATTTTTGCGGTTGCTTAGCTCTTCATTATATAATTTTCATTATTTGGGCATGGAGGATACCGCATATCTCGAAGACTGCTTCTGGGTGGACGTATCCCCGCTCAATGGCCTTCTCAACTATGTTTCGGCCGCAGAGGTTAACGATGGTTGATGTTTTTATTAGTGACAGAGCCTCCTCTATATCTGTTTTGTATCCATTATAAAATTCCTCTTTGATCTCGAAGACAACTCCTCCCTTTACGAGTTTTTTGCCAAGTATCTCTGCATCGCATATTGCTAGGAGTGTGTGACGCCCACACTTAGTGACCTTAACATATACTTCCAAGATCTATTCCTTCTTTATTATTTTATATACGTCTAACTGGCGACTTAGCGCCGCAAGCTTCGCACACTAGAAAGTTAAATCTTTTCTCCTTAATAATTTTTGTATCGGGTCTCTTACATATTGGGCAGTTAACGAACTCATCCATATACCGCCTAATGAGCTTGTCAATCATTTCGCAATCAAATTTTCCATGGAAGACAGCCCTTACCCCCTCAATTGATCCTGAGGTTGCCATCTCCTTTAAGAGGTACCTTAAAACGTGGTTTGGGTCTCTGTTTAGGGTCTCACATATCTCTTTGAAGTTCTCTAAGAATGTTCTTGAGCCAAATGTTATACATGTTGCTCTCGGGATCTCCAGTCTCTCGCGCTTAAAGACTTCACTCGGGAGCTGCTTATATGCCTCTTCAAGCATCTCCTCATAGCTTTTCTCTTCCACCCCGCTCCCCTCTTCTCCCCACTAGTCTATCTACTTGGAAACCTAAAAATTTACTGCCTCTCTCCCGCACCCTCAGTGGAATGTTTTTATAGAAGGCTGTAAAGACAAATCAATTTGAGCTATGGGCTCCAATGGGATGAAATGAACCTATGAAGAAATTTGAGAACTTTAGTCAGTGGTTTGATAAAATATTATTTGACGCTGATATACTTGATAACAGATATCCTGTTAAGGGCTTCGTAGTATATAAAACCTGGGGTTTCAGGATAATAAAAAATATTATAGAGATGCTTGAGGAGAAGCTTGATGAAACTGGCCACGTGCCGATGCTCTTTCCGGTAATTATACCGGAAGATTATTTTGCCAAGGAAGCTGAACATATTAAGGGCTTCAGCTCTGAGGTCTTCTGGGTCACTCATGCAGGCGACAAGGAGCTTGACAGAAAGCTTCTATTGAGACCTACATCGGAGACTGCCATGTATCCAATGTTCGCCCTTTGGATAAGGTCCCATGCAGATTTGCCACTTAAGGTTTATCAGAGCGTTGCCGTCTATAGATGTGAGACTAAAGCTACTAGGCCGCTCCTGAGGATGCGGGAGTTCCTTTGGAATGAAGCCCATACAGCGCATAGAGACTGGAATAGCGCTGAGAGGCACGTAAGGGAGGCTGTGAAAATTTATGATAGCGTCTTTAAACGCCTCGGCTTAAGCTACCTGATAGTTATGCGGCCGGATTTCGACAAGTTTGCTGGCGCAGTATATTCAATAGCCTTTGATGCATGGAACCCTGATGGCAGAGTAAATCAAATAGGTACTGTACATAATTTGGGCGAGAACTTCGCTAGAGCCTTTGAGATAACATATGAGGATATTGATGGAAGCCACAAGTATGTGGTTCAAACATGCTATGGCTTTGGGGTTAGCCGAGTTCTGGCGGCCATGATAGCTCAGCATAGCGATGACCATGGCTTAATACTACCGCCTGAAGTCGCCCCGTTTCAGGTAATTATAATTCCAGTAGTTTATAAAGGGGTTGCGGAGGAAGTTTACTCCTACGCTAGGGAAGTTTATGAGATGATTAAGCGTGAGGGGATAAGGGTACATTTAGACGACTCCGAGGATAAAACTCCCGGAGAAAAATACTATTATTGGGAGAAGCTCGGCGTTCCAATTAGGGTTGAGGTCGGTCCAAAGGATCAGAGGGAGAGAAAAGTGACTATTGTCGATAGGATCAGTTTTAGAAGGAGAGTTATCGACTTAGAGGAGACCGTTAAGACTATAAAAAGCATGTTTGATGAGATTATTGAAGCCCTTAAGGAGAGGAGTGAGAGAACGCTTAAAGAATTTATCATGGACGTATTTAATGAAGTTTCTTTGAGAAAAGCAATAGAGGATAGAAAAATTGCTAGGGTATGCTGGTGTGAGGGCTTAGAGTGCGCTGAGAGGATTAGGGAGGTCTCTGGGGGAGAGGTAAGGGGGCATAGAATCGATATTGAAGAGAAGCCTGATAAACCATGCATTATATGCGGGAAAGAGGCAAAAAAGGTAATTTATGTGGCCAAAGCTTATTAAAACAGCAAAATACTGGCCGCGCAATCCCACAACTTGTAAACAAAATTATTCCCACTTATTTCTTTAAGTTCTTGGGGTAGTTATCTTGGGCTGCAATTATGCGGCATTAAGTATTGTTGCGGGGCGGTTGATGGAGATACTTGGTAGGGAGTGGGTTATATCTGAACGTGATCTCATAGAGGGCTACCTGTATGACGAGACCCCTGAACCAATTAGGCCTAAGCCAGCAGAGCACTTGGTGCTCGTTAAGCCAGGGTCAACTAAAGAGGTATCCCTCATCCTTAGGACTGCAAATGAGTATAAAGTTCCGGTCTTCACTGTGGGTGGTAGAACGGGGCTTGTTGGCGGCTGTATACCTCTAAAGCCGGGCATAGTCCTCTCACTTGAGCGCATGAATAAAATCGAGATAGATAAAATGAATCTCATGGCCGTAGCAGAGGCTGGGGCGACCCTCAGCGACCTAATAAGGGCGGCTGAAAGCGCAGGGCTCTTCTTTCCGCCTCATCCCGGTGATGAGGGGGCTCAGATCGGGGGCTTAATAGCTACTAATGCTGGAGGGGTTAGGGCCGTAAAATATGGCGTCATGAGAAACTATGTTAAGGGGCTTGAGGTCGTCTTACCTACTGGAGAGATACTTAATGTTGGAGGTAAACTCTTAAAGAATAATACTGGATATGATTTAATGCAACTGTTTATTGGCAGTGAGGGGACACTTTGCGTCATAACAAAGGCGGTGATAAAGCTTTTTCCTAAGAGTCGATATATGGTTACTCTTATTGTGCCATTTAACTCTAGATCAGATGCCCTTGGAGCTATTCCGGAGATATTAAAGTCCGGTGTCATCCCGCTGGCAATAGAGTATGTTCAGTTGAGGGAGATTATGAGGGCTGCTGAGCACCTGGGAGAGAGATGGCTTGTTGAAGAGGGTTTCGCTCAACTAATAATAATTATAGATGGGGTGAGGTGGGAGGAGGTTTTATCAGCCTGTGATGAAGTCTCAAGAATATGCGAATCACATAACGCGATAAACGTATTAATCGCTGATAGCCCGAGGGAACAAAATAGAATCCTTAAAATAAGAAGCAATATGTATACGGCTATTAAGCATGAAGTCGTGGATATTTTGGACGTAACTGTTCCGCCAGCCCACCTCGGCGACTTAATGGATACTATTGATAAGATAGCCGCTAAATATAATGTGAATCTGCCAGCTTATGGACACGCTGGCGATGGGAACCTCCATGTGCACATAATGAGGGATGCTGGGAGTATGGATCTAGTTGAGGAGATAAGGCGTGAAATTTATATGGCTGCCATTAGGCTGGGCGGCACAATAACAGGGGAGCATGGTGTAGGAAACATAAGGGGGAAGAGCTTAAGTCTAGCTCTAAGCGAGAAGCATATTGAACTCATGAGGAGTATAAAAAGGATATTTGATCCAAATAACATATTGAACCCGAGGGAATACTTATAGGAGGAATGGATTCTCTCTCCGCTCAATCCCTATTGTTGTCCAAGGGCCGTGCCCGGGATAAACCCTTGTATCATCCGGAAGACTTAGCAATCTTTCCCTAATAGACAACATAATCTTTTCATAGGATGATCCTGGAAAATCTGTTCTGCCAATCGAGCCAGCGAAGAGGGTGTCCCCTGTGAAGACCACCCTCTCCTCCTCTATATATAGAGATATGCTCCCAGGAGTGTGCCCAGGCGTGTGGAGAACCTTAACTCTAAGTTCTCCAACCTTTATCTCATCCCCATCCTGTAGCATAATGTCCGGTGGCGGCGAAACCACATTTAGGCCCATCATTATAGATCCATTCCTTATTGGATCTACAAGCATATCTGCATCATAGGTGTGTATCATTATACTCGCCCCAGTCTCTCTTTTGAGTTTCATATTCCCACTTATGTGGTCTACATGGCCATGCGTATTAACTATACACTTTACTGATAATTTTAGGTCATGAATTTTTTCAAGGACAACCCCTTCGTCAGATCTATTGAATCCTGGATCTATAACAATAGCTTCCCCACTCCTCTCACATGCCACTATATAGCAGTTTGTGGATATTGGGCCGACAACCAGAGATATTATCCTCATACTTATTCACCAGAGGAGGCATTTATTTCCAATAATTGCCCACTATTATCTCCAATGTAGTTTTAAATATATATGCTGGGAAAGATTTAAGAGATTCCTTGTTGATTAAGTTAGTTACGTGAGGATGAAGGCTTGATAGAATTCTGTCCCAATTGCGGGATGAGGTTAACGCTTAGGCGTAAGAAGGATTCAAAAGAATACTGTCTCGTCTGCGCTAAATGCGGGTATGAAAGACAGGTTGAAGCCCCAATTTTACCCGCCAGCAAAAGGGTCACCGAGGTCAAGCAGGAAGACTATATTGTCGTCATTGGTGAGAGGGAACAGAAGCTAAAGACACTCCCAGTGATAACAATTGAATGTCCAAAATGCGGGAATAATCTTGCATATGTCTGGCAGGTTCAGACGAGAAGCGCCGATGAATCATCAACACAATTCTTCAGGTGCACTAAATGCGGCTATACATTTAGGGAATATTCATAATTAAACCTAAATTTTAAAAGAATTTATGAGAATAAATAGAGATTGATGACTCATAGTCATTTGTTAGATAAATGCATTCTTAATCTTCTTCCAATAGACTTGGATAACCTAGTTATACTTGATGTTGGTTGTGGTTATGGGGAGTGGGGTGCTTTATTAAGGAGGAGGAAGGGGTCCTTCTATTTAGTTGGCGTAGATATCTGGAGACCCCACTTAACCATGCTAAATAGAATTGGTGTCTATGATGAGCTTATTCAGGTGGATGCTCCAAAACTACCCTTTAAAGACAAGAGCGTTGATATTAGTTTGGCTTGTGAAGTTCTGGAGCATCTAGGTAAGGAGGAGGGGTATGAGCTCCTAAAGGATCTGGAAAGGATAAGTAGGAATATGGTAATTGTTTCAACCCCCTTAAACTGGCCCCAAGAGAACATTTATAGTAATCCCTATGAAAGACATAGGAGCGAGTGGACTCCATCGGAATTCTCTAACATCGGCTACAAGGTAAAGACTATTGACGTGGCTATAAACCCCCCGCGAAGATTAGGTTTCCTAAACACTATAGCAGTTTTCTTGCTAAGGCGCTCTAGCAGAAAATTAATTGTTGCATATAGACGCTCTAAAAATATTGAGCATTGATCTAGTAGCTCAGAAATAACCTTTCATCCAAATAATCGGAGACATTTGAAGCGTTTTTACATATAAATATATTCTTAAGCTAAATTTAACTAAGCACTTTTAGATGAACTTGTCACTACTTCTGGTCTGGGCATCCATTCGTCTACAACTTAAATATAAGGGGGAGGACGATAAAACTAATTAGGAATTATGAATGTATGGCTTATTGATATAGGTGGTGCACTTGTTTAGAATGAGGATTTCAGATGCAAAAACATTTAAGAGTGTGATTGATGCCATCTCAGCCGTTGTTGATGAAGCGTCCTTCATTGTGGGGCCTGATGGTATAAAACTCAGAGCCATGGATCCGTCGCGTGTAGCGATGGTTGATTGGGAAATGCAGAAGACGAGCTTCGATGAGTATGAGGCTGATGGAGAGTCAAAAGTGTGCATAAACTTAAGCGAGTTCAAGAAGATTCTCAAAAGGGCTGGTAAAGATGATGTTATTGAGCTCTCTTTAGAAGAGGGGAGTAATCAACTGCAAGTTAAGATTAGGGGTAGATATACACGTACATTCACCTTGCCGATACTTGAAACAGCTGAGGAGGAGATTCCTGAACCAAAACTTGCGTTTAATGCTAAGGTTGCATTAACCGCAGATGACTTCTACGATACCCTTAAAGATGCTGAGCTAGTGAGTGATAACGTGAGAATAGAAGCTGATGAGGATGGCCTTGTAATGAATGCTAAGGGCGATGTTGCTGGCACAAAAATAGAGATGAAGAAGGGAAGCGACGCCCTAATATCTATAGAGGTTAAGGAGCCCTCAAAAGCAACATTCAGCCTGAGCTACCTTACAGATATTGTTAAAGCTGCCTCTGATACGTCAGATATAGTTACACTGGAGTTCTCAACAGATATGCCTCTACGCCTAGATTTTAGGCAGCGATACGATGGTAAACTCGTCTACCTCCTAGCGCCTAGAGTGGAAGTTGAATAGTAAACTCCAATTTTTGGGGGAGACTGGGATACTACTGTCCAGCGACTTGGCGAAATACCCATTTTTACCAGAGTCTGCTGAGGAAATTAAGAGACTAGACTTTAAAATAGAGGATGTTTTAGAACCGAATTATGCTTCTATCCTAGATAGGGCTGAAAAGAGGATAGTGGAGGCTTTAACGAGCAACCCACCTGAAGTAAGCTATGACCCCAGTGCCGACGTAAACGTGGAAATACTATCCTTTCCAATGGCAATAGTTCTCGCCTCGGCCACCGCTAGCGATTATATCAAGAGGAGATATGCCCTAGCTGAGGCGCGTAGAGCCTATAATCTCCTAAAAATTGAGAGCGAGGAAAAGGTAATTGAGGTTGCAAAGAGATTCGGCTGGAGGATAAGGCTAGCAAGCATTGAGGTTGGCTTGGAAAAATTTGATTTTGCCCTCCACTTTATAGACTACCTGAAGAGCGCAACTACCCTCTTTCATGAGAAGGGCTGGAAGCTCGTTAATAGACTCGTTGTGAGGGGCGAAGTATACCTCTCAAAACAGGATGTAGCCCGCCTCCTTCAAGAGGAGATTAGGCGTCATATTGAATTAAAGATTGATCCAAAGATGCGTTCCCTCATCCCGGAGGGAATTATTAAACGCGCCGACTCCCTCAAAATGATGTATGCAGAGAAGATTAAGGAGGAACCCCTCACAATTGAGGGTCTCGCATCACCGGACATTGAAGTCAACCTATTCCCACCATGCGTAAGGGGGCTTTATGAGGCAGCTCTCTCCGGGAGACATATACCGCATATTGGGCGCTTCACTCTAACATCATTCCTCTTAAATATAGGTATAGACCCAAACTTCATTGTTGATTTATTTCGGAAGTCTGCGGACTTTAATGAGAGGATGACTAGATACCAGATTGAGCACATTGCTGGGCAGAGGGGTTCGAGAACAAAATATATTCCTCCAAAATGCGATACTCTGCAGACGCATGGCCTTTGCCCAGGAATGGATGAATTGTGTAGGAGGATTAAGCATCCATTAACATATTATCTTAGAAGGAAGAGACGGAGGGTAAGCGGGGCTTAATGGCTGAACTAGATAACACATTATTTATACGTGAGATGTTCTCTAAATTTTACAGCGAGAACTTTAATAGGATTGAAATTCCGAAATCTATTGAAAATAGAGAGTTTGGCTTCACATTATTTAGAGAAAACGTCATGATTAGACACAAAAGCTTCAGTAGGGCTGACGATTTAAGAGACTTTATTAAAAAGAGCGTCCCCTCAAACGCTTATTATTCATCAGCATACTATAACATGCCTGAGGCGAAAATGGATGAGAAGGGTTGGTTGGGCTCAGACCTATTCTTTGACATAGACGCTGACCACATACCGACAAAGTGCAATAAGGAGCATGATTCATGGATATGTAAGAGCTGCGGCTTTAAAGGTAGGGGAAGGACCCCTGAAAAGTGTCCAAACTGTGGGAATGAGGGTTTTGAGGAGAAAACGTGGCCATGCGAAATATGTCTAGAGGCAGCCAAGCTTGAAACAATAAAGCTCATCGACATATTATTGGAGGATCTCGGCTTTTCAGCCGACGAGATAAAGTGTTCCTTTAGCGGCCATAGAGGCTACCACATATGCATCGAGAGTGAAGAGGTTCTAGGATTAGATACATTTGCTAGAAAAGAAATAGTTGACTATGTGACTGGAACTGGTATAGATGTCACCCTTCATGGACTCAATGAAGTTAGGAGCAGAGGCTCCCGGATTATCACTGGCCCAAGCTTAGGTGACGCTGGCTGGCGTGGTCGCGCCGCGAGGGGGACGTATGACTTCTTGTTAACGGCAACAATCGAGGATCTTAGAAGCCTAGGTCTCAGAAAAGATATAGCTGTAGAGATTATTGAGAAAAGGGAGGCTATTTTGGAAAGCTGGAGGGGTGGCGGCCCATGGAGTGTTATAAGCGGGTTAGGAGTAAAAAGTTGGGAAAAAATAATTCTACACGGTTTATCTCTCCAGTCAGCTAGGGTGGACACGGTGGTAACAGTTGATGTTCATAGACTTATACGGCTGCCCGGAACACTTCACGGTAAGACTGGTCTCCTAAAAGTTTCCTTTCCTGCAAGCAGGATAGAAGAATTCGATCCGCTTAAAGAGGCTGTTGCTTTTAAGGGCGGCGAGGTTAAAATATACGTTGAGGAGGCGCCGGAGTTTAGGTTTGGGGATGAAGTTTTTGGGCCTTTTGAGAGGCAAGTCGTCGCACTACCAATCCAGGCGGCTCTCTTCCTCCTCTGTAAGGGCGCTGCAAGGGTGGTAGATTGAAAATGTATGATGAACTCTTTAACTTCTGGAAGAAGGAGATGGAGAGCCCGGAGCTACAGCCCCTCCCCAAAGATTTCTATGCTCGCTTAGCAGATTACATGCGTAGGATTCGTGAGGAGAGGCGCCTGTTAGATGAGGAGAGCCTTAGGGGCAAGCTTATCCGGTTTGAAGAGGAGAATGTCAAGAGGATGATAATTGATTTAGTTCGAGCGAGGTATATGAAAATTCTACAGATTGTTGAGGAAGATAAAGTGATGCCATTGAGCTCTATGACTGAGGAGGAAGAAATCCTTTACAGCAGTTTAATTGCAAGTAAGAAAGCTTTTGATCATCTTTTAAGCGATATTTTGCTTGGGCAGAGACCTAAGGTTAAGCAATCTAAGTTGAGGGGCCTCTTAGTTGTCCGTGTGCTTAAGGATATTCCCCAGATAGTTGGCGTAGACATGAAAATGTATGGCCCATTTAGGCCAGAGGATATAGCAGTTCTCCCAGAAGAGAATGCTAGAGCCCTGATAAAGCAGGGAGCTGCTGTTGAAATAGACGTGGAAACGTAGTCTCCTGCGTCCATTAAATTGCTTTTCTCTTAAATCTGAGAGCTAATAGGAGGATTGTTAGGAAGAGCATGCATGAATATGTTAGTAAGGCTATGAAGGTTACATTCCTTGCTATAAATAGAGCTGCCGAGAGAAGCATAAAAGCCTCGTTTGCAGAAGCTTGGCCGGAAACCACGGCCCAATAAAACGCTTCAGCCATCTTCTTAAATGGTTGAAGGAATGGGTTCACTGGATTAATACCATCTATCGTTCTCTTAACTTCAATTATAAGCGGCCAATAAGTATATATGTCCGGCAGATTAAAGCCCCACTGATTGAATTTTTCGAAGAGAGATCTGTTGGCAGCTAGGCTTAGGTAGTAGCATAAAACAGTATTGCTTTCAAGATTCACACCTTTCGCCAGCCTAAAGAACTTGGCGTAATATTCAAACCCACCATAATCTTTAGCCAACTCGCTGACAACATAATATGCGGATGTGTAAAGTATATTAAGGCTTCTCGGCGTGAAATATGGTGTCCACTCCGCGAGGAATCTAATGTTACTCCTGGCAGTTAAACCAAGGCTCTTTATACTTTCAGTTATCTCCCTCTTGATTGCCCTAACTCCCTCGTAACCCATTCTCTCCGCAATCTCTATGCTAAGATACTGTGCAACTCCCTCATGGAACCATAAGAGCTTTTCAGGGGACACCCCAACTTTCCATAGAAAGTGGTGTATAAGTTCATGTAAGGCCACTACTTCGAGGTAGCCCTCCATATACCGTGTGAAGATAAGGTTTATGTGGATATCCCCAAGTTTCCCTCCACTAAATGGAACGTAACCCCCTATCGACATAAGCGTGGAGAAGTCTGGAACGAAGAATTTCACCCTAATACTATCTAAGGTTACATTAAATATTCTGATGAGAGTATCATATACGGAGCTGTAGAGGTCTATTATTCTCTTGGCCTGATCCTTGTAGCGAGTGACGGTGATAAACTCGAAAATACCGTTTCTGAGAATAGTGGTATTTGCTCTATCACGGGCTATGCTAAAACCTATTTGTATCCTAAGGAGGTTCTCACCGACTGGAATGCTTTTGAAGAATATGTGGCTTGAGTTTGAGTCTTTATCAGCCCTATAGAAACCATTTTTCCCGATAGCGACAGCCTCATTGACGCTCGCCTTAAACCTCGCCGGAAATATTACAATTGCTTTGAATGAACACCCCTGCTCGAAGCCTATCTGCGGAGAATAGAATATTCCATGCGTCGACTCCGATTCAACGAATATTGCAGCTAGGGGGAAATCATATTCTATAGCGATCTCGAAGCCTGCGCTCTCTGAGAGAAAGCTGAAGGACAGCACTTTATAAAAGTAGTATTGTGAGCCAGTATACTTCTCAGGCTCCTCAACAGTCCAATCAATAAGGCTCCCACGAATAGTCCTATTCACCCAATCAATAAATCTTGGAACGAGGATCCAAGACACCCCCCTCCTAAGACTACTACTGTAAACTACCCTAACGTGGGCGTTCCCATCATCATTAATCCTAAATTCATACGTGAAAACGGCATCACTTTTTAGAGAACATAAACTCAGCTCAATTATCGGCGCAAAAGTATAGCATCCAGCGGCTAAAATAATCAACAAGGTCAATAACAAGATTAATGCGGCATAACGTTTTGAGGGCGCCACCATCACCATCAGCATAATAATAAGATCCTCTTAGGAGATATGTATTTCTAGTAACCACATCAACTAAATTTATATAAGGGTTGTTAGCAAAGTTTATATTGGAAATCTGCATAATCAAAATTTGCAAAGGCTTAATGAATGCACCCCTCCAACACACCGTTGGTTGGGGGAAGGGTGAAAGTGGGAGTCACCCTCTCACGATGATCGCCACGCATAGGCCCAACGCTAGACAGATGCTGAACCCGAGTAGGCCCGACACGCCGACGCCGCCTGGTGGATGGCTCGGCTTGGGCGCCGAAGAAGGGCGTGGCAAGCTGCGATAAGCCCCGGGGAGGCGCATGCAGCCGTCGATCCGGGGATCCCCGAATGGGACCTCCTGCTGTAGGGGTGTTAAGCCCCTACAGTGCTCCCACCTCCCCTCGGGGAGGGGGAGTGGGAACCCCCCGAACGGAAACATCCAAGTAGGGGGAGGAAAAGAAACCAACAGGGATCCCCTGAGTAGGGGCGACCGAAAGGGGGAGAGCCCAAACTAAACCCTGCGGGGAAACCCGTGGGGGATGTAGTGTTGTTGGGGCCCAGCCAACACCCCCTCCTCGGTGAAGCCGAAGTGGCCTGGAACGGCCCGCCGTAGAGGGTGATAGCCCCGTAGGCGTAAGCCGAGTGGGGTTATGTGGCTGGTGACCCAGAGTACCGTACCCCAGTTTGGGTGCGGGAATCAGGGAGTCATCAACTTCCAAGGCTAAATACGTCCCAAGACCGATAGCGAACAAGTACGGTGACGGAAAGCTGAAAAGAACCCCGGAAGGGGGGTGAAAAGAGCCTGAAACCAGGCGGCTACAGGAACGTGCGCGGCTCTCAAGGATTGAGCCCTCCCAAAGTCGACCGTGGCGACGCGGGAGACGAGGGAGGGTGACCGGGGTCGCGCGTTCCGTCTAGAAACACGGGCCGGGGAGTTCACGGCCCTGGCGAGCTTAAGGGTTTAAAGCCCGTAGGCGTAAGGAAACTGACATGCGCGCAACCAGCCTCTATGGCTGGTGAGGCGCGGGGTCTGAAAGGGCCCGGAGTCAGGGCCGTGAGGCTAGAAACCGGGCGATCTAGGCCGGGGCAGGGCGAAGCCCGGCGAAAGCCGGGTGGAGGCCCGAAGGGGTGCTGACGTGCAATTCGCTCCTCTGACCCCGGTCTAGGGGCTAAAGACTAATCTAGCCCGGTGATAGCTAGTTCCCTCCGAAGTGGGTCCTAGCCCAGCCCCGGGCGAGGTCGCTCACGGGGTAGAGCACTGACTGGAAGGTAAGGGGCCGAAGAGGCTCCGCCTTCCTATCAAACTCCGAATCCGTGGGCGCCGTAGACCCCGGGAGACGGGTTCCGGGGGGTAAGCTCCCGGACCGAGAGGGGGACAACCCGGACCAGGGTTAAGGCCCCAAAGTGCTGGCTAAGTGCCAAACAGAAGGGCGTCCCCAGCCTTAGACAGCGGGGAGGTAGGCTTAGAAGCAGCCATCCTTTAAAGAGTGCGTAACAGCTCACCCGCCGAGGCTGGGGGCCCCGAAAATGGACGGGGCTAAGCCAGCCGCCGAGACCCTGGGGCACGGCCGTAGTGCCGTGATCCGGTAGGAGGGCGTCCCGGCTGGGTAGAAGCTGGGCCGTGAGGTCCAGTGGACCGGCCGGGAGTGCAGATCCCGGCGGTAGTAGCAGCAAAGAGGGGTGAGAGTCCCCTCCGCCGTAGGGGCCAGGGTTCCCTGGCACTGATCGTCAGCCAGGGGTTAGCCGGTCCTAAGGCCGACCCTAACAGGGTAGGCCGAAAGGGAAACCGGTTAATATTCCGGTGCCGTGGGGGTACGCCTCGCGGCGACGCAAGGCCCAGCGCCTGACGCCTCAGGGTAGGCCGAGCGGCGCCGTCGCGCCGCCTAACTGTATAAGCCTGGGGAGTGCCGTAATGGCGAGAACCAGGCGAAGGCAGGAATGGCCGCCCATTTTAGGGTGGTTCGGCCGATCCCCGGGGCCAGTGAAAAGGGCGCTGGGAAGGATCCCCCACGACCGTACCAAGAACCGACACAGGTGCCCCTAGGCGAGAAACCTCAGGCGTGTCGGGGGTAAGCCGGGCGAGGGAACTCGGCAAATTGGCCCCGTACCTTCGGTAGAAGGGGTGCCTGCGGTTTTCGCCTCGTGCGGGAACCGCAGGTCGCAGTGGCATGGGGGTCCCGACTGTTTAATAAAAACACAGGGAGCCGCAAGCCCGAAAGGGTGTGTACGGCTCCTGAATCCTGGCCAGTGGGGGTACCTGAAACCCGGGTCCAACCGGGCTAAGGGCCCCTAAACGCCGGGAGTAACTCTGACTCTCGAATAAGGGAGTCGTTAAACTCGGCTATATGCGGGGAAGGGGGCATTAGCTGACCTCCCGAGTAGGGAACAATGGTCAGCTATATGACCCCGACCCGCAGGGAACCACCCGCCTAACATTTTTAAAGGACGCAGCAATAATTTAACGGGGTGTATCAGAGATTGCTTAATGAATTCAAAGACTTAATAGACCCGAAGAGACTGCCAGCTAGAAGGAAATACCTTTATTATTACATAGTTGGCCTCGTGGACGGCGAAGGATGTTTCTCAATATCGATTAAAAGGCAGGATGACACAAGGTTCGGCTGGGTAATCGATCCGGTCTTTCATGTCACGCAGAGTAAGGATCAGGTTACAGTACTTGAGATTTTAAAGAGAGTATTCGGTTGCGGACGCATTATACCGAAACCTGGGCAGGAAGACTCAACACTCCAGTATGTTGTAGATGCACGAAGAAGTCTCGCGGAAAAAATAATACCCTTCTTTAAGAAGCACAAGCCTATTATAAAGTGGCGGGAATTCCAGTATTTCGCTGAAATAATTGAAGGATTAGAGAGAGGCGAACATAAGGATCCAGAGGGATTTAAAAATCTCCTGAAGAAAGCCTATGAAATTTCGCCGGACAGAAAATATGGGCTTGATGAAATAATCTCTGAAGTGGATAGGCGGGTGGGACGCCTCAGAGACCATACGCCGAGCGCCGTAGAGTGACCGTGAAGATGATCTCGAGGGCGAAGATATGGTCCAACCCCAAATATGGGGTTGCTCAAGGTAGCCAAATGCCTTGTCGGGTAAGTTCCGACGTGCATGAATGGATCAACGAGGGCCCCGCTGTCCCCGCCCGGCACCCGGCGAACCCACATTCGTGGAGGAACGGTCCACGGTCCCCCAGCGGGAAAAGAAGACCCCGTGGAGCTTTACTGCAGCCTGCCGCTGGGGTACGGCTGCGGGTGCAGAGTGTAGGCGGGAGCCGTTGACCCCACCTCTCCGGGGGCTGGGGTAGGCGCCAATGGAACACCGCCCACTTGCGGCTGTACCTCTTACCAGCGCCGGTGCGCGCTGGGACAACGGCAGGTGGGCAGTTCGGCTGGGGCGGCGCCCCCTTGAAAAGGTATCGAGGGGGCCCAAAGGTCGGCTCAGGCGGGACAGAAACCCGCCGTGGAGTGCAAGGGCAAAAGCCGGCCTGACTGGACCCCTAACAGTATCGGGTCCAGGGGCGAAAGCCGGGCCTAGCGAGCG